>Ga0070741_10000551_pt1 | contig 131661 bp, 125 predicted proteins | sample Coa_R1_4_FD_66440 | JGI IMG/M metagenome (GOLD analysis project Ga0070741, IMG submission 66440) | Surface soil microbial communities from Centralia Pennsylvania, which are recovering from an underground coalmine fire - Coalmine... | ecosystem: Environmental > Terrestrial > Soil >... | reverse complement strand
CGCCTCTTCGCTCGCTGCGGCCGCGCTGGACGGCCTTTTTGAACATCCTGCGGGGCCTTCTGATCGCACGTGCGCCCTGTTCTGGTCCTGCGTTTCGAGGGTGTCCAAATAGTTTTTCAATAACCTGCTAGCCGGCGTGCCTGTTGGTCAGGCCTTGAATTCCTCGAGGCTCAGCGAATTTCCCTGTATGACGCCCGAGGCGGGAAGACGGGACCATCATGCTTGACCGCCTTTTCGTGTATCACCCTGAGCCCTGGCAGGACCGGGACTGGGCCAGGGCAAGCGGGCTCCCGTTGGAGGATGCCTGGTTCCAGGCTCCCGACGGGACCAAATTATTCGGTTGGTATGTCGAGTCGAAAGAGACGCCGGCGGCGTTGCTCTGGTGCCACGGCAACGCGGGGAACATCATCAATCGGTTGGATAACTTGCGGGAGCTTTACCGCCTTGGCTTGTCCGTCTTCCTGTTCGACTATCGGGGATACGGGCGCAGCGAAGGCCACCCGTCGGAAGAAGGGCTTTATCAGGACGGATTCGGCGCCTATGAGTATGTGACCCGCATCCGCCGTGTCAGGCCCGACCGTCTGATCCTCTTCGGCCGCTCGCTCGGGGCGGCGGTCGCGGGCGAACTGGCTGCCCAGAAGCCGGCTGCGGGATTGATCCTGGAATCCTGTTTCCCCTCAGTGGAGGCGCTCGCCAAGTTTCATTACCTCGGCCTCCCGGTGCACTGGCTGCTCGGCGCGAAGTTTCGTCTCATCGACCGATTGCCGCACATCTCCCTCCCGCTGCTCGTCATCCATGGGGACCGCGATGACGTGGTGCCGCTGCAACTCGGCCGGCAGGTGTTCGAAGCGGCGAAAGAACCGAAGGCCTTCTACGTCGTCCGAGGCGCCGACCACAACAATGTCCCGTTCGTCGGCGGACCCGCCTACTTCGCCCAGCTCAAGACCTTCATTCAGAGCGCCCTGGGAAGGTGAGACGCGGAGGACTTTGCAGGAACTTCTTGTTTTTCAAGGGTGCCGACGCGAGAGGCTGACCGGTGGACGACCGTGCCCAGGCTCTGGAGTGCCGCGTGCTATCTTTTTGGAAGGAGATTCCTGTGACATCTGGCCGATCACGTTGAACAACAAGGAGGACAGGACATGAAACATGTGGTGATTTCGGTCGGGGTCGCCCTCGGTTTGGCGATCGGGATTGCCGCCTGTGATTCTGGTGGTCTTCCCGGAAACCAGAAACAAGAAACCGCAACCCCTCTTGGTGACGCCCCCATCCTGGCGGCCGCCTCGTCACCGGGGCAGGCCGACAATGACGCTGGTGTCGAACACTACAAGGAACGACGCTGGGACCTCGCCGAGCAACGGTTCCGCAAGGCCCTTCAAGCCGACGAGAAGTTGGTCGAGGCGCATTACAACCTCGGGTTGACGTTGGACAAATTGGGCGATCACGAAGGCGCCGCGGCGTCTTTCAAGAAAGTGACAGAACTCACACCGAAACACTCGCCGTTGAGGGAGTCGGTCATCCTCAAAGAGCACGTCGGGCTGTAGCTTTTCACTCTTTGTCCGGGAGGCACCCAGTCTCGCAGGCGCCCCCCGATGCTGTCTTCGCTTCCCGCGGGCCTGGCGCTACGACCAACGTACGTAATTATTTGGCGCTTTCGCCGACATTCTGGTAAAGTGCGCGGGATTTTTTCCTTCGGCGAAGGCCGAAGGCAGGGCGCCGCCATGGGTCTGACCACTCGTCCTGATGGCGAACGGAAACAGAAAGGAGGAATTCGTGCGACGACGGTGCGAAGGACTGCTGTGGATGTGCCTGACGGTTACGGCCATCGGATTCGGGGGCTGCGCCGACCGGTTCGACCATCGGCTCGGCGTTCCCTTCACCGCACCGTCGGCCCCTTCCGGCATCGTGCTGGGCCTGCCATCGTCGTTGGAGCAGACGAACGAGCAAACCGTCGTGTCTGTAGCGATCACTAAGGATCAGCCTGGGCCGGTCCTTGCACAAGCTGCTCCCGAGCCGCAGACGGCCCAGGACGAGTTCTATGATCCTTTTGCTAAACCCGGCGAAGCCCTGTCCGAACAGGAAGAGTACGATCCGTGGGAGCCGTTCAACAGCGTCATGTTCGAGTTCAATCGCAAGGTCGACAAATATGTGGTCAAACCGGTCGCGCAGGTCTACAACTTCATTCTTCCTGATCGGGTACAGGTCAGCATCAGCAACTTCTTTCATAACGTTCGGTTCGTGCCTCGGTTCGCGAACAACCTCGCTCAGGGAAAAGTCAAAGGGGCCGGTTTGGAACTGGGGCGGTTTATCGTGAACACGACCTTGGGCGTCGCGGGATTCTTCGACGTCGCGAGGGATGGGTTCAATTGGCAGACGCCCGATGAAGACTCCGGCCAGACGCTCGGCGTCTATGGTGTTCGACCCGGTCCATATTTGGTGTTGCCGCTGCTCCCGCCGCTGACGGTCCGCGATGCCGTCGGATATGTCATCGACCTCGCGCTCGACCCCATCAACTGGCTGGTCTTCCCCGTGGTCGAAGTGGAGGGGGTTCCGTCGCTGGTCGCCCACAAGAATCGGACCACGTCGACGTTCGCCCAGCTCGGTACCCGCGTCGGCCAGATCGTCAACGAACGGTCGCTGAATCTGGAGACGTTCGAAGGAGTGGAAGAGGCGACGCTCGATCTCTATACCGCCGTACGCAACGCCTATCTGCAGAAGCGGGCGAAGGCGATTCGGGAGTAGTTCCCGTACCTCGGCGCTCGTCGTTTGTATCTCGTGCTTCAGAACTCGTGGTTCGCGAGATCCGCTTCACGAGTGACGAACGGCGCTATCGGATCACGCCCAATTCCCGCCCGACCGTCGCGAAGGCCTGGACCGCGCGTTCGAGCTGCGCGCGTGTGTGGGCGGCCGAGATCTGCACGCGAATCCGCGCCTGCCCCTTCGGCACCACCGGATAGCTGAATCCCACCACATAGATCCCTTCCCGGAGCAGCCGATCCGCCATCTGTGTCGCCAGCTTGGCTTCGCCGAGCATGATCGGGATGATCGGATGGTCTCCGGAAATGAGGGTGAACCCGAGGGCCGTGAGCTGCGAGCGGAAGAACGCCGTGTTCTCCCGGAGGGTGGCTCGTAATGCGTCCCCTTGCGCCACGAGCTTCAATGCTTGAAGCGCGGCGGATGTGATCACCGGCGGCAGGGCGTTCGAAAACAGATACGGCCGCGAGCGCTGTCGGAGCAGTTCAATAATTTCGCTCCGTCCCGAGGTGAAGCCGCCTGCCGCGCCGCCCAGCGCCTTACCCAGCGTGCTGGTGACGAGGTCGACTCGGTCCGCGACGCCGAAGTGGTCCGGGGTCCCGCGCCCCCCCTTGCCAAGCACGCCGGTGGCGTGGCTGTCGTCCACGACCACGGCCGCGTCATACCGCTCGGCGAGTGCCACGATCTCGTCGAGCTTCGCCGGATCGCCGTCCATCGAAAACACGCCGTCGGTGGCGATCAGCCGGAACCGACAAGAAGATGCCTCCTTCAATTTCGCCTCCAGATCGTGCATGTCGGAGTGGGCGTAGCGGAACCGTTTAGCCTTGCACAGGCGGATGCCGTCGATCAAGCTGGCATGATTCAACGCATCGCTGATGACGGCGTCCCGTTCGTCCAGCAGGGTTTCGAAGAGGCCGGTATTGGCGTCAAAGCAGGAGCTGTAGAGGATCGTATCGCCGGTCCCTAGGAAGGTGCTGATCGCCTGCTCGAGGCGCTTGTGCAGATCCTGCGTCCCGCAAATGAAGCGGACGGACGCCATCCCGTACCCGTGTTGCTTGAGCCCGTCGATTGCCGCCTGGCGGACATCGGGGTGATTCGCCAATCCCAGATAGTTGTTCGCGCAGAGATTGAGAACCTCGCCCTGCGCCACCCGGATTTCCGCGCCCTGCGGACCGAGGATCTGCCGTTCGGCTTTGTACAAGCCGGACGCGCGAATTTCGGCCAACTGTTCGGTGACGGCCTGTTTGAGCGAGCGATACGCCATACGCGATAGGCTATAGACGATAGGCTATACGCAAAAGGCAACAATGAACTCAACAGGCTTCCGGCCTATAGCCCCTTGCTCATTGCCTTAGGGATACAGCACCACTTTCCCACACCGCCCCGATTTGATCAATTCGAAACCGTGCTCGAACTCGGCCATGGGAAAGGTGTGGGTGACAGCGGGTCTGACGTTGAGCCCGGCCTTGAAGAGCCCAGCCAGGCGGTACCAGGTGCCGAACAATCGTCGTCCGGTGACGCCGTACACGCGGATGCCCTTGAAGATGATCTCATTGGGGAGATCGAAACAGACTTGCCCGGTCGGAATGCCGAAGAGGGTCACCCGCCCGCCGTTCTTCACCGATCGGAACGTCAGGTGCAGCGCGGCGGGATCGCCGGACATTTCCAACGCCGTGTCCACGCCCTCGCCGCCGGTCATTTCGAGAATCGCCGCTGCGATCCGCTCCGGCGAATCCGTCTTGGCGTTGATCGTATGGTGGGCCCCGAGCTGCTTGGCCAGCCCCAACCGGTAATCGCTCACGTCGGAGGCGATGATGACGGAAGCGCCGGCGACCTTGGCGACGGCGGCAGCGAAAAGCCCGGTGGGTCCACAGCCGGTGATGAGCAACGTCCGCCCGGTCAGGTCCTCCGCCAGGGCGGCGTCCACCGCGTTCCCCAACGGTTCTTGAATGCAGGCCAGCTCCGGCGGGATCTCAGGCGAAGTTTTCCAGAGCACTCGCTCGGGCAGGGCGACGTAGTCGGCGTAGGAGCCGTCCCGGTCGACCCCGAGAATGCGATAATCCCGGCAGACATGGGCTTGACCGGTTCGGCATTGGAAACAACGTCCGCAGGTGATATGCGACTCGGCCGCGACATAATCCCCGACGGACACCAGTGTGACATCCGGACCGACCTCCACAACCTCGCCGCACATCTCGTGACCGATGATGCGGGGCGGGTGAATCCGGCTCTGAGCCCACTCATCCCAATTGTAGATGTGCGCATCGGTCCCGCAAATGGATGTCGCTTTCACACGGACGATCGCTTCCCCAGGACCCGGCGTCGGGTCCGGCCAATTCGTCAGCGTCATGCCGGGTTGGGACATGGTTTTGACGAGGGCTCTCATTCCATCTCCATTGATCTTCATTATACACAAGGCGCACGGATCCCTGGGCCGATGACGAGAAGAAAAAGAGGGTTGATCGGCGCGCCGAGTCTCGCTAGGATTCGCCCATGACGCTGTGGGCACCGCGATTCCTGTGGACCGCCTTGTTCTTGATCGCAGCGAGTGTTCTTGCTCCGCTTTCCGGCGCCCCGGCCGCTCCATCGCAACCCAACTCGCCCGGCACGCTGAAACGATGGGTTCAGTTCGAACTGATCGGCGCTGATCCCGACGGGGTGGTCTCGGTCGACAAGAGCTTCGAATTGGCGGTGATGCTCGGCGGCGTGCCTCCCGGGAATGATCCCGTGGTCGCGGTGTTCGACACCCCCTGGTTCAAGCGACGGATCGTTCCGATGGCGCCGGATTCGATCCCCCTGACCCTGCGCGGGTCGGTGGTGTTGGAGCCGCACCCGCTGAGCGCGACGTCGGTTCCGCCGAAGGCCGCCAGGATTCAAGTGACATTCGCGCGGTTTCGGAACATGAAGCTGGACCGAATCATGACGCGGATTGTCTATGTGACGCTGGGCCGGCCCGAAGCGGCTGCACAAGGGGACGCACAGGCGGCGACGGCGGAAGAAGAAAAAGACGGGGGCGATGCGTCGCAGGAGGACGCCCAATTGGAGGCGCAGCCGGAGGTGAAGCCGATGGTCAACGCGCTGATTTCCGAGGAGGACCTGCTGCCTCTGCCGGCGCCCGACGAGGGCCACACATACTGGCATGAGGTGAGCCAGTTGATCAGCCGCAGTTGGAGTCACCGGATGCGCCACCAGCGGCAGATTCCCGCGAGAGAGACCGTGCGAGTCCGCTTTCGGATGTACGCGAGCGGTCACGCCCAGTTGATCGAGATCGAGCGGGGGTCCGGGGTGCGCGAAATCGACGAGGCCGGCATTCAGGCTATCGTCCAAGCCGAACCGTTCCCGCCGTTTCCGGAAGAGTTGGGAGCGCAGGCCGTCGATGTGCACGTCCGGATGCGGACCGGTTTGCACTCTGTGGTCAAGAACGTCCAATCTCCGAAAAGCCGGCGCAACGGCGCCGCAACGGTGACCCCGCAGCCCAAGCCTTGACCGGTCTCCGTCGAGTCTTATCCCCCAAGAACAGGCGAAGCCGATCATGAGAGCCATGGTCTTGGAGAAACCCGGCGAGGTGGCGACCGAGCCGCTTGCCCTGCGTGACGTGCCCGTTCCGGATGCAGGGAGAGGCCAGGTGCGCATCCGGGTCCGCGCCTGCGGCGTCTGTCGAACCGACTTGCACATTGTGGAAGGAGAGCTGCCACCGGGCAAACGGCCGGTGATTCCCGGCCATCAGGTCGTCGGGATCGTGGATCAGGTCGGCAAGGATGTCGCCGACGTGAAGGAGGGCGACCGTGTCGGCATCGCCTGGCTCCAGGAGACCTGTGGCCGGTGCGAGTTCTGCGCCAGCGGGCGTGAGAACCTCTGCCTCTCGGCGAAATTCACCGGGTATCACGTGGACGGCGGCTATGCCGAATGGGCGGTCGTGCCCGCCCGCTTCGTCTATCCTGTCCCGCCGATTTTCAACGACGACGAAACGGCGCCGCTGCTCTGCGCCGGCATCATCGGCTATCGGGCGCTGCGGCTCAGCGGCGTCAAGCCTGGACAACGGTTGGGGCTTTACGGGTTCGGCGCCTCGGCCCATATCGCCATCCAGGTGGCGCGGTATTGGGGCTGCTCGGTCTATGTGTGTTCCTTGAAGGAAGCACATCGTGCGCTCGCCCGTGAACTGGGCGCGGTCTGGGTCGGCGGGGTGGCCGACCTGCCGCCCGACAAATTGCACGGCGCCGTTATCTTCGCGCCGGCCGGCGAACTGGTGCCGCCGGCGCTGCGGGCATTGGAGCGGGGTGGTACCCTGGCTTTGGCGGGCATCCATATGACGACGATTCCGCCGTTGGACTACGATGCCGACCTGTTCGGCGAGCGAGTCATCCGCAGCGTGACGGCGAACACGAAGCAGGACGGGCTCGACCTGCTGCGGGAAGCGGCGGCCATTCCGATTCGTCCCCGCACGCAGCGTTTCCGGTTGGAAGAGGCGAACCAGGCCCTCCAGGCGCTCAAGGCTGGGAGGATCAAAGGCGCCGGTGTGCTTGTGCTGTGAACGGAATCCATCAAGAGTGATCCGCCGGGCCTGGAAAAACAAGGGTGGTCTTGTATAGGATGAGTGCTATGGCACGCGCGATTCCAACCGTCTTTCTGGCTGCCCTAGGCGTGTTCCCGGTCTCCGGCGCCTGGGCGCTGGAGTTCACCGCCGACCAGATCACCAAAATCGACGGCCGTGTCCGCAAAGCCAATATTTACTATCGGGACGACATGTGGCGCCTCGAGCACCACAACCTCAGCCCGGTCAACGTCACGATCGTCCGCAAAGACAAGCAGGTCATGTGGCTTTTGCTTTCGCGGATGAAACACTTCAAAACGGTCCCCTACGATCCCGAGCAGGCGCCCAAGGTCAGCGAACATCTCGACGGCGAGGTCTCGCGCGAGGAGATCGGGACGGAGGTGAGAGAGGGGCATCCCACGATCCTGTACGAAGTCACCGTCAAGCAGGGCGACCGGACCGACGTCTATTATCAATGGTTCGCCACCGATATCCGGTTCCCGATGAAACTCGCGCGCAAGGACGGCAGTTGGATCGTGGAATACCAGCATGTGAAGCTCCGGTCCGTCTCGGACTTTCTCTTTCAGTTACCGGTGAACTTTCAGCCGCTGGAAGAGTTTGACGGACCGCAGAAGGAGAAGAACGACAAAGGGATGTAGGCGGCGGGGGAGGAACACGACGGTGAGAGCACGAAATGCGATGTCGGTAGGAGTGTTGGTTGCGGTCGCCATGGGCGGCGTCGGCTGGGCGCTGGATGTGGCGGATGTGATGCCGGAATGGACCCCGGAAGGGAAGAAGATCGCCGCGGAGCGGGCGAAGCTGCCGGCCAAGGACGAGATGGTGCGGATTCCGGCGGGCTGGTTCCTGATGGGCAGCGACAAGAAGGTGGACAGGAGCGCCTATCCGCCGGAGTTGCCGCAGCGGAAAGTCTATCTGGATGCCTATGACATCGACAAATATGAAGTGACGACCGTGCAGTTTCTGAGGTTCGTCCTGGCGACGGGCAGGCCGCCTCTGGTGGATTGGAAATACGACGGCGGCAATTTCCAAGAAGCGATGGCGTCCCATCCGGTGATGCATGTGTCCTGGTACGACGCGGAAGCCTACTGCACATGGGCCGGGAAGCGGTTGCCGACCGAGGCCGAATGGGAAAAAGCGGCGCGGGGCGACGACGGGCGCATCTATCCATGGGGGAACCAGCCCGCCGGATTGTCTCGCGCGAACTTCGGCCGAACGGGATTGTCGGGACCGGTCCGCGATCGACCGGAGCGGCTGCTGCTGTATCCGCCGATCATCTCCGTGGACAAGTATGAGAATGCGGTCAGCCCGTACGGGGTGTTTCAAATGGCGGGCAACGTCGCGGAGTGGGTGGCGGACTGGTACGATCCCGCCTATTACAAGATCGCACCGGAGAAGAATCCCAAAGGACCGGAGCGCGGCACGCAGAAAGCCTTTCGCGGAGGAGGATGGATCGACAGTACGCCGGCCGTTCGAGTCGCCCAGCGCAATGGAACCGATCCGAACACGAAAATGAACTGGCTCGGCTTCCGCTGCGCGCGGGAGGTGCCCAAGGAGTCCGCTGAGCCGACCCGCACCGGGCTCCACTAACGCTTAGTCGCCTCTCCTGGAACGCTTAGCGTGAAGCAGCACGTGCGCCCGCTCGCTAGTCTCTTTGACCAGGATGCCCATTTTGGGGTGGGAAGGTTCCAGGTCTACGGGCAGACCGTAGCTGCGGAGGCGCTCACTGGCCGTCGGACCGATCGACGCCGTCACGACTCGCTGCAGGGCTTGCCGAAACCGGTCTGTCTTCTTGTCTTGCTCCAGCACCTGCATCACATGATCCACTTGCGCCGCGTTGGTGATCAGCAGCACGTCCACCTGGCCGGCTAAAATCGCATCCAGCGCCTGCTTGAGCAGGCCCGTGTCTTCCGGCAGCGCCCATCGATAGACGGGCACACGTGTCACGCGCGCGCCGCGCCCACCTAAAGCCGCCAGCAATTCGGCGTTCGAGACGCCGTACTCCTGCACAGCGACATGGAGTCCTTTGACCGGTCTTCGTGTATCGAGCGCCTGGAGGATGTCGCGCCAGGTGTTGGGCTCCGGAACGGTAATCTGAGGCGTCAGGCCGAGTTCTTTGAGGGCCGCCATCGGCTTCGGACCCCGCGCGACCAAGCACGTGCGGGAGAGCGCGGCCGTGATGGTATCCAACGGACACCGGGTCTGCAGCACGCCCACCAGCGCGCGCGTCCCCACGCCGGTGAGCAGGATGACCATATCCACCTGGCCGGCCAGCAATTGTTCGCCGAACCGGAGCGCCTCCGCGTTGTCTTCCAGCGGGACCTCGCGCAACGCCGGGGCGACGAGCGGCCGGCCGCCATGACGCTCGATCAGCCGCGTCATCTCGTCGGCCATGCGGCTTTCGAAGGCAGCGACGGTCAGGCCATTAAAGCCAGATTTGCTCATCGGATCATTTTTTCATTGCAACATTGTTCGCCCGCGCGGTCACCTGAGAAGCCGCAAAGATTGCGAGGAGTTCGTTAGCTTCTTTGAGCAGGTCTTGTGCGCGGTGCTGGGGCATGATGCCAGTTTCAGTTAGAAGCTTCAGCCAGAAGACCGTCTCATCGGCCTCTTCAACCACGAGGCCGACTTTCGACAAGAATTCTGCTCGTGGTCGAGCCCTGCAAGCCGCTCGGTCGTTCGCGGCCATTGATGTCCCCGAACGCAAAAGCTGATTTCCTCTAACGCGGGCTTCATTTGTCTTGGGAAGGCACTGCGACACGCGCACGATGTGAAAGCGAATTTCTTGGTCCGGCTCTTGAGCGCTTCTGCTTGGCCCGGGCTCTTCATTATTTACAATGACTCAATCGGCAATGGTGCAATGACTCAATTCCTATCGCGCATCCGCGGCGCATCGGAACCCGGTCGACTCGTTGCGGATCGTCGGATCGCTCTTGACCCGGGTGAAGATCCGGACCAGCGGCGTCTCGACCTGCCAGCCGGAGCTGCGGATGACCTTGTGCGTGCCGGTCTCGGGACCTTTGGGGTTCTTGGCGGGGCTCTTTTCGTAGTAGGTCGGGTCGTACCAGTCCGCCACCCATTCCCAGACGTTGCCCGCCATGTCGTAAGCGCCATAGGGACTCTTGCCCGCTTCGTAGCTGCCGACCGGCATGAGCGTTTTCTCGCCGATCCATTGCTGGTTGTAATTCAGGTGCTTGGCCGTCGGTTCGACATTGCCCCAGGGGAAGCGCCGGTCCTCCGTCCCCTTGGCGGCTTTTTCCCATTCGGCTTCGGTGGGCAGGCGCTTGCCGGCCCATCTGCAGTAGGCCTCCGCGTCATACCAATCGACATTGATGACGGGCCGGTCGGTCAAGGACTGGGAGATCGCGACTCCCTGCCACAGGTTGCGGGTGGGATTCGTGGGGTTTTGCGGCACGCGATGGCCGGTGGCCTTGACGAACGCCAGGTATCGACCGTTGGTGACTTCGTATTTATCGATGTAGAACGCATCCAGATAGACCTCATGGCGTGGATACTCATCGCGACCGCCGTCCCGGTCGCCGGCCGGCACTCCCATGGGAAAGAGTCCTGCCGGCACGAGGACCATCGGTGCGCCGTCTTGGCCGACGATCTCGTCTGGAAGAACCCCTTGTGGATCCGACGATGATGCAGCCAGGGTCGGGACGGCTTGGAATGTCAGGATGACGGACAGAGACAAGACGAGCGAGAGAACAGTTCGAACGCCCATGGTGTTGAGCTCCTTGGTTCCGTAGTGGGTGATCGACGGACATCGTACCACAGGCGATCGTGGACCGGACAGGCGCGGGGAATCCCACGGCTGGCGCGAAACCGCGGGTCGGCCGCAATTTCCATTGACGGGATGACGGCGTCTCCCTACTATAAGCGCCGAGGAAGGATCGAATAGCCAGCGGCGAATAGCCGAAGTGAAGAGCAAGAATTCGTTTGTGAGCCTGCAGTTTACGCGGCTGGATGAACATCGAAGCGACAAGTGAGAGCGGACTGCCTCACGCTGTGTGCGGTTCGCTGTCGGCTGCTCGCTCTTTGTATTTGTAGCAGATGTCCATGCCGATACCACCGCATCGAGGGCTACGCCACTTGGCGTTGAGGGTGACCGATCTGAAACGATCGAGGCTGTTCTATGAGCGCCTGCTCGGTATGCGGGTCGTCTGGGAACCGGATCCCGACAACGTCTATTTCAGCTCCGGGACTGACAATCTCGCTTTACACCAGATTCCGCAGGCGGAGTTGGCGCAGTACCGTCCTCCGCGCGGCCAATTGCTGGATCACTTCGGCGTCATCACGGATAGCCCTGAGTCGGTCGATCGGATGTTCCAGGAGGTGAGCCGGGAACTCGACGCGTTGGGCGGGAAGCTCGTGAAGCCGCCCAAGCGCCACCGCGACGGGAGCTATTCGTTCTATTTCGCCGACCCGGACGGCAATGTCATTCAAGCCTTGTACGAACCGACGATCAGCAAGAAGACGTGACAGGTAAGGCGTGAGGCGTAAGGGGAAAACCCTTCATGCCCGACGCCCGATGTTTGACGGCGATGTCGATCTGGGACAAACTGCCGCGCGATCAGTATCTGGGTCTTGCCCCCTGGACGTGGGTCCAGTTGGAGAGCGCCGAGCCGCCCGGTCCGTTTCCCTTTATCGGCGGCGTCGCGCCGGAGGTCGTCGCCAGCCTGCACGAGGCGCACAGCCTCCTCTTGAGCTGCGTCGAAACGGCGATCAGCGATATCTTCTCCCGCCGCGCCCCGCTCGACGATCCCTTGCTGCGGACCCGCCTCGAGGACGCCTACGCTGAGTTGGTGCAGTCGCGGCCGCACCTGAGCCGGCACATCCGCTGCGGCCGCAAGCCGGACGGGACCTTCTACTGGGAGTTTCCGCTGGATCCGGCCAAGTCCGCCACCGTCACCAACGCGGGGCTGCGCATCTTTCAAGCAGTCAAGCGACAGGCGGTTCCGTTGGGTTTTGAGCGTCCGATGGGCCCGGCCGTGGGCAAGCTCCTGGGGTTCTTGGATGGGACGCGTCGGGCGGAGGAAATCCGCACGGTGGTGACCTCCGCCGGGAGGGACGCCGAGCGGACGTTGACGCGATTGATGGAGCTGCTGCTCCAGCATGAGTGTCTGGTCCGGTCCCCTCAAGCGACGGTGCGAACCCGCTGGCTGGAGGCGACACGGGATCGAGACACGGTGCACCTCGGCCACGCCGCGCTGCTCTACCGGCAGCGGGAGCAGTTCTTTCTCTTCGATCCCTGGCTGATGCCTTGGTTCGCCGAGGCGCCGGTGCCGTCGCTCTGGGTCGCGCTCCTGCCTCGACCGTCGGCCGTCTTCCTGACGCACGACCATGATGACCACGTGGACCCGCGGACGCTGCTCCATCTGCCCAAGGACGTGCCGGTGTTCGTGCCGAGCCGGAGGAATCGGCGCAAGCTCTACTACGACTATCTCCCGCTCCTGAGAGAGTTGGGGTTTGCGCGGATCGTCGAGCTGGCGCACGGCGAGACCTGGGCGTTCGACGGCGGGGAGGTCGTGTCGGTGCCCTTCTTCGGAGAAGACCCCTGCGACCTTGAAATGCCGCGGAACTGCTACCTCATCACTGATCGCGGTCATAACACCCTGGTGCACGCGGACAGCGGGCCGACGAACGACGGACGGTCGGCGATCAAGGAAGGCGTGATCCAGGACCTCGTCAAACGCTACGGGCCGATCGCCACGGTCTTCGCGTCCCAGCAACAACTCCTGGAAGTGCGGACCTACGCCGCTCATGCGTGCCTGTCGCATCCCGGCCGCTGGCTGGAAGTCGGTGAGAACGGGTATCTGACCAATGCCTATCTGGCCGAGTTGTGCGCGACCGCCCAGGCCAAGCTCTTCGTGTCCTATGCGACCGGCGGCGCCGATTGGTACCCGGACCATCTCTCGTTCATGTTCAGCCAGCGCAATCCGGCCCGGACCGCGCTCCTCACCGCCAATTGGGAGCCGCCGGAAAAATTGAAAGAGCTTCTGGAACCGCAGGGCTGCGCGTATCATTACAGCCGCGCGCTCGATCTCTTTCGACCTCGATCCGACGGCCGCGTCGACGTGCTCTCCATCGCGGATCAACTGTCACCGATGAATCTGTATCGGCTGGATCACGGCGATCCTCCCTTCGCGCGTCAGGGCGGATGAGCATAACTTTCTCCAGGAGTGAAATGGAGCGATGATGACCGGTGCAGAGATGTCTCGCAGTCCTTCCACGCCCCGTGTGGCGGTGATCGGCTCCGGCTATTGGGGCAAGAACCTCGTCCGCAACTTCCATGAGCTGGGCGCGCTCGCGGCGATCTGCGACAGTAACGAGGACACGCTGCGGCAGTTCGCCGGTCAGTATCCGGAGTGCCGGACCTATCGGGCCTTCGGCGAAGTGCTGCGGGACAAGTCCATCGCCGGTGTCGCCATCGCCACGCCGGCTGAGACCCATGCCAACCTCGTACGGGAGGCGCTGCTGGCCGGCAAGGACGTGTGCGTGGAGAAGCCCCTCTGCCTCTCCGTCCAGACCGGCGAAAGTTTGGTCGCGTTGGCCCAGGAAAGGGAGCGCATCCTCATGGTCGGGCACCTGCTCTGGTACCACCCGGCCGTCCTGCGGTTGAAAGAGTTGGTCGAAGGCGGGGAACTCGGGCGCATCCAATACATCTATTCGAATCGGCTCAACCTGGGAAAGATTCGGCGCGAAGAAAACATCCTGTGGTCTTTCGCGCCCCACGACATTTCGGTCATTTTGGGCCTGCTCGGCGAGATGCCCGATGGGGTCCATGCGCAGGGCGGCAACTATCTCCACCAACGGATCGCGGACGTGACGGTGAGTTTGCTGTCTTTCCCCAGCGGCGTCAAGGCGCACGTGTTCGTGTCGTGGCTGCACCCGTACAAAGAGCAGAAGCTCATCGTGGTCGGCGACCGGAAGATGGCGGTCTTCGACGACCTGGAAAAGAAGGACAAACTGCTGCTGTACCCGCATTCCATCGAATGGAAACATCATGTGCCGGTGCCGAACAAGGCGGAGGCGCAGACCGTCGCGATCGAGCTGATCGAGCCGCTGCGGGCCGAGTGCCAGCACTTTCTCGACTGCATCAGCACCCGTCGGCGGCCGAGGACCGACGGCGATGAAGGGCTCCGGGTCCTGCGCGTGCTGCAACAGTGCCAGGAGGCGCTGGAGGTGCGGCCGTTTCTTTCAACCGCATCGCCCAAGCCGGCACAGCCTGCGCGTCCCTATTTCGCCCACGAGTCCGCCTTCGTCGACGAGGGTGTTGTGATCGGGGAGGGGACGAGCATCTGGCATGTGTCGCACGTGCTCAAGGGCTCCCGCCTCGGGAAGAACTGCAAGATCGGGCAGAACGTGGTGATCGGTCCCAACGTGGTGATCGGCAACGGGGTCAAGATCCAAAACAACGTCTCGGTCTATGAGGGGGTGACGCTGGAGGACGGCGTCTTCTGCGGCCCTTCGATGGTCTTCACCAACGTCTTCAACCCGCGCAGCGAAATTCCGCGCATGAAGGAGCTCAAACCGACGCTGGTCCGCCGGGGCGCGACGCTGGGCGCCAACTGCACGATCGTCTGCGGCATCACTATCGGCCAGTACGCCTTCGTCGGCGCCGGGGCGGTGGTGACGAAAGACGTCCCGGACTATGCCTTGGTCGTCGGCACTCCCGCGAAGATTACCGGCTGGATGTGCGAGTGCGGTGTGAAATTGAATGTCAAAGGCGCGAAGGCCGTTTGTCCGACCTGTGGAAAACGCTACAGGAAGGAGCGTGAGCGGATGACGCCCGCTGCATAGCGGTAAGCGAGCGCGCCGGAAGCGCGGATGAAAGCGCGAGTCAGGGAGCGATCGGTGAGTCACTCGAACGCATCTGATCCGGTGATCCTGGTGACCGGGGTAGCCGGCTTCATTGGCTACCACGTCGCCCGTCGGTTGCTCGAGCGGGGCGACCGGGTGTTGGGCCTGGACAATGTCAATGCGTACTACGACGTCCGGCTGAAAGAAGCGCGCCTGGCCCAGTTGGCGCCGTTCGAACGTTTCCGGTTCGTCAAACTGGATCTGGCCGACCGCCACGGCATGCGGGCACTGTTCGCCGACCATTCGATCCGCTGCGTCGTGCACTTGGCGGCCCAGGCGGGTGTCCGCTACTCCCTCGTCAACCCGCACGCCTACACCGACAGCAACATCGAAGGGTTCATGAACATCCTGGAAGGCTGCCGGCATGCAGGCGCCGAGCACCTGGTCTACGCCTCCTCCAGTTCGGTGTACGGCGGGAACACGCACATGCCCTTCTCGGTCCACGACAATGTGGACCATCCGGTGTCGCTCTACGCCGCGAGCAAGAAGGCCAACGAATTGATGGCTCATTGCTACGCGCATCTGTACAAGATTCCCTGCACGGGCTTGCGGTTTTTCACCGTGTACGGACCCTGGGGACGGCCCGATATGGCGCTCTTCATCTTCACCAAGGCGATTCTGGAAGGCCGGCCGATCGAAGTCTTTAACTATGGCCGGATGCAGCGCGACTTCACCTACATCGACGATATCGTCGAAGGGGTGGTGCGAACCCTCGATCGCCCGGCGCAGCCCGATCCCGCCTGGTCCGGCGAGCGGCCGGATCCCGGTACCAGCTCCGCACCCTACCGCCTCTATAACATCGGGAACCACCAGCCAGTGGACCTGCTCCGCTTCATCGAGGTGCTCGAACAGGCGCTCGGCAAAAAAGCCGAGAAGAAGCTCCTCCCCATGCAGCCCGGCGATGTGCCCGCCACCTACGCCGACATCGACGACCTCGCGCGCGACGTCGGCTTCAAGCCGACGACGCCCATCGAAGTCGGTATCCCGCGCTTTGTCCAGTGGTATCGGGAGTACTACAAAATCTGAGAGATGGCTCGGCCAAGAACGGAAAGGGCCGAGCTATGCGGCTTCTTCGCGCACCCATTGCACGAAGCCAACTGCGTACCGGGCCATGAGGCTTACGGCGGACCCAAACGGCCCTGGCCTTGAGCGGAAGCCATGAGCCCGGCCAGTCTTCCCTTCCTCAGCCCTGTGAAGCGCTTCTCCCGCATTGGGCCAGTCGCTGCTCGAGTTCCTTTAGTGTGATCCCTTCCAGGCTTGGTAGCACCAGATGGGCTTCCGTCAGGAGGTCGGCCGGGTAGGTGGTGGCGAGCGCGACGACCTTCATGCCGGCGGTTAGTGCCGCGCGGATGCCGGCGCGTGAATCTTCGATGACCAGACACTGGTCAGCCCTGATCAGCGGCGGCTGCGGCGCCAGCCCGTTGACGCGCTTCAAGGTCAATTCATAGATCTCCGGGTCCGGCTTGCCGGTCGTCGTGTCTTCGGCCGAGACAATCACCGGGAAATCCCGCTCGATCGGTGTGTCGCGCAGCGCATAGAGGATCTGCTCGCGCCGTCCGCCGGACGCGATAGCCAACCGACAGGTTTTGGCGGCCGACTTCACGAACTCCACGACGCCGGGAAACAGTTCCGGCTTGTGGGTCGCGGTATAGTCTCGAAAGAGGACGGCCTTGCGGTCCATGATCGACCGCAGCTTGGCTGAGTCGCAGGAGCCGGTCGCCGCCATCAGCAACGCCGTCGCGCAGTTCCGTTCGTCCATCCCGAGGTAAGGACCATAATAGTCGTCCTTGGTCAGCGAGAGTCCGTGCTCGCTCAGCGCCTGCTGGAAGGTAAGAAGGTGGGGCGTCTCGTCGTCGGCGATGACGCCGTTGAAGTCGAAGATAATCGCTCTGATCCTGGCCATGGCGCGCCTCACTCTACCCGACGGAAGGCCGCGCAACAAGACACGCTCGCTTGCTCGCACGCGCTCCCTCCTGTATGCTCCGGCCTGTTCCTGGTTTTCCAATGGAAATGCCGACTTGATGCCGGTGCTGGCGGCCGGGCGCCGCTACCCGCAATAAAGCACCTATGACGGATCACACCGTCCTCAGAGAGCTGCTGCTGATTTTCGTCGTCTCGATCGGCGTCGTGTTCCTGTTTCATCAGTTCCGGCTGCCCTCGATCGCGGGGTTTTTGGCAGCCGGCGCGTTGATTGGCCCGCAGGGACTCAATCTGGTGTCCGATCTCGCGCAGGTCGAGGCGCTTGCCGAGATCGGGATCGTCCTGCTGCTGTTCACGATCGGCATCGAGTTTTCCTTGGCGAATCTGAGGGCCGCCCGGCACGTCCTGTTGCTGGCCGCGCCGATCCAGGTCGGCGGGGTGCTGCTCCTGGCGTTGCTCGCCGGATGGTTGGCGGGAATTTCCACACACCAGGGCATTTTCTGGGGGTGCCTCTTTTCGCTCAGCAGCACCGCGATCGTGCTCAAGGCGCTCGCCGACCGCGGAGAGACCGATTCGATGCACGGCCGCATGACGGTCGGCATCCTGATCTTCCAGGATCTCGCGGTCGTGCCGATGATGCTCCTGACCCCGATCCTGGCGAGTCCTGGGGAGGATGCGGCGAAGACCGTGTTGCTCGCGCTGGCCAAATCGGCTGTGCTCGTCGGTGTCATCGTGGCGGCGGCGTGGTATCTCGTACCCAAGTTGCTGGAGCACATCGTCAGGAGCCGCAGCCGGGAGCTGTTCCTGCTGACGATCATCGTGTTATGTCTCGGTATCGCCTGGTTGACGTCCTTGAGCGGTTTGTCTCTGGCCCTGGGCGCCTTCATCGCGGGACTGGTCATTTCCGAATCGGAGTACAGCCATCAGGCGATGGCCGAAGTGCTCCCTTTTCGCGATAGCTTCAGCAGTCTGTTCTTTGTTTCGCTCGGCATCCTGATGGATGTGCGCGTGGTACTGGCGCACCCCGGCTTGGTCGTCGGAGTCATCGCAGCCGTTTTGATCGGGAAATTTCTCGCGGGTGCGGGCGCGGTGCTGGCGGCGGGCCTACCCCCGCGCTCCGCGGTGCTGACCGGCGTTGCCTTGGCGCAGGTCGGAGAGTTCAGTTTCATCCTGGCGCAGGAAGGCGAGAAAACCGGGCTGCTGACCGGGGAACCCTATCAACTGTTCCTGGCCGTCTCCGTCTTGACCATGGTCATCACGCCGTTTCTGATCCAGTGGTCGCCGCACTTGGCCAGGCGGACAGAAGCGCTCCAGCGGCTACACCATCTACTGCCGGGCCGGACGATGGCCCACGTCGCGTTGGCCGAAGGGACGCAGCTCAAAATCAGGGACCACGTGATTATCGTGGGCTATGGGCTCAACGGCCGGAACCTCGCTCGGGTGCTCGGCGAGACCGAAATTCCCTATGTGGCTCTGGACCTCGACGGCGATACCGTGCGGCGGGAATCCCGCCACGGCGTGCCGATCTTCTATGGAGACGGGACGAACCCGAACGTGCTGCGGCACATGAAAATCGAAGAAGCCAAGGTCCTCGTGCTGGCCCTCTCCGATCCCTTCACGACCCGCCGGGCAGTGCAGGTGGCGCGGGCGCTGAACCCCAAGCTGCACATCGTCGTCCGGACCAGGTACCTCCGCGAGCTGCAGGAGCTGCATCAATTGGGGGCGGATGACGTGGTGCCGGAGGAATTCGAGACATCCATCGAAATCTTCGCGCTCGTGCTCCGCACTTACAACATGCCGCAGGACTTCATCGTACAGAAGGCGGAGCAGATCCGGCGCGAAGGCTATGCCTTGCTCCGGCGGAGCGAGTTGCCGGAACTGGCGCACCACTTGAGAGGCGGGACCCTGACAGACGTGGAAGTAGAGACGTGTCGGATCGACGAGGACTCGCCGGCGATCGGGAAATCGCTGGCCGAGCTGTCCATTCGGCCTCGAACGGGCGCATCGGTGATCGCCTGGACGCGAGACGGGCTCACCCAATCGAATCCCTCGGACAAAGTGCGGCTGGAGTCCGGGGACGTGGTCGTGCTGCTGGGATCGCGGGAACAGATCCGCCGCGCCATGAGCCTTCTGGCCGAGGCGAAGACAGAGTAGCCCGGTCACGGTCCGGGCTCGGTCATCAAGTCGTACGCTTCCTGCAAAGACCCGATCTCGATCACGGTCATACGCCGCTGTGCGGCAAGCTCCGCGAGATTCCAGTGCGGAGATCGCGTCTGGCCGCGGGGAACCAGCAACGTGGTGAAATTCGCCCTGGCGGCGCCCGCCAGCTTCCCGGGCAGATCGTCCACCTCCAGGATCCGGCCGTCCGCCGTAATGGCGCCCGTCATCACGACATCCGGCCGCACCCGGTGGCCTTTCCAGGCGGCCATGACTCCCACAGCCACCGCGCTGCCGGCGCTTTTGCCGTCGATCACCGTGTTGGGAGCATGGTTTTTGATAACGACCGTCCATCCTCGCGGGTCCCGCCCGACCGCGTTGGCCGCGGCGATCACCGCCACTTGTGCAGCGTCTTTCCATTCCTGGCCGACGACCGAGCCGCCGCGAAACGACGATTCGTCGAACAGGACGATGGGACCGTTGAGTCTGGAATTCTGATCGACCTGGATGACGACGTAATGGACGCCGCCGTCCCCCTCTTGAGTCGAACTCACGGCCAGCGCCGGCACGGTCACCAAGCGGTGCGATGACGCGGCGTCGGCTCCACCCGGCTCGGCCCACACCGTGCCCACGACGGCGACAGCGATCAATGCGACCCACCGTCGCGGCGGGCCCAAGGGGCGTTTCTCTCTCTTCCAGCGAAGCTCGATGTTCAACTTCTCCATCGCAGCGTGACCGGTCCTTTGAGGGGATGGTCGAAAGGCTGGCCGGTCTGGACGGCGGCCAGATGGGCCGCTTTCAACTTGAAGTACCATTTGGCGGGTGTGTCGGCGTCGTCCAGCAACATGAGGGCGGGTTTGTGCCGGAGGCCGACGGCTTGGCGTTCCATCGCGCGCTTGTCCTGGTTCAGGAAGACCGTGGCGAACAACCGGAACAGCGTCTTAGCGAACGGGACCCAGCGGAAACAGTTCCAGGCGGCGCAGAAGTCGATCCGGCATTCGCGCTCGGTGACGGGTGTGACGGTCGCCCGGGTGGACACCCACCACCTGCCGCACTGCACGAATTCATGCCGCAGGTTGGGAAGCACGAAGTCGATGGTCGTGGTGAGCGGGCCTCCGCCGGTGAGGCCGAGCAGTTTATAGGGACCGCTGTTGCGCGAAGGCGCATGCGCGACCATCCGGAACCCGCCGGGAATCGGCTCGAAAGTCTTGGCCTTTTCGTGAATGCTTTTCCGGGTCCGCCACCAGGCGCTTTGATGCACGAACGGGCCGTGGGCGGGATCCATCAGCCCGATGATGCCGTCGTCGATGGTGCAGGTCAACATGGTCGAGATGTGAAAGAGGGTGTAGGGCTCGGAAGGAACCGGCAGGCGCGGTACGTCGGGCCGCCGACCGTCCGGCTCGCGGCCATCCGCCATGTAGACCCAGATGTAGCCGTCCTGTTCCTGGCACGGGTAAGCCATCACGCCGATTTTCTCGGTGTCGAAGGCCCCGTTCACGAGGGACGGAATCTGCCTGCAGCGCCCGTTCAGATCAAACTGCCAGCCGTGGTAGGCGCATTCGACACGGTCCCCGTCGAAGCGTCCGAAGGAGAGAGGCATGCCTCGGTGCGGACAGATATCCCGGAGCGCAGCGACCCGGCCCTGCAGCGTCCTGCAGAGAACCAGCGGTTGTCCGAGCAAGAGCTGCCCTTTCATCTTGCCGGCGCGCACCTGAGAGCTGAGGGCGGCCGGATACCAAAAACCGAACAGTGGCCCCGTGCGCGACGGCCTGAAGCCGATCTCGGTCTCGGAGTTCATGGATTGGGAGGATAGCTGCACGTGAAACGGGTCCGTGTGGGTGTGGCGAGACACTTTCGACGGACTATAGCGGTCCATGCGTTCATGGTCAAGCCCGGCGGCGTTCGCACCCGAAGCGAAAACCGTTATCTGGCGCGTCGTTTGCGCGGCGGTCGCCTTGACAAGGCGAAGAATCGGAGAATATAGTCACTTACGCAGTCTTCGCATGCGTTGAGTATCGTCGATCCAGAGAAAGCATTGAGGTGACGCCATGAGTGCCACACAGGTCGAACCGGCCGCCGCATTGGCGGAGTTGGAACGCACGAAGCCCGACAAGGTGACAATTGTCTTGCTGAGTGGGGATATGGATCGCGCTATGGCGGCGTTCATTATCGCGACCGGCGCGGCTGCGATGGGCATGGAAGTCACGATGTTTTTTACGTTCTGGGGGCTCAACGTCATCCGGAAAGAGGGCGCCAGCACGACAGCGAAAGATTGGCTCCGTCGCATGTTCGGATGGCTAAACAAGGGTGGAGCACATCGGTTGCCGCTTTCCCGGTTTCATTTCTGGGGCTTGGGTACCAAAATGATGCATAAGGTGATGCGGGACCATCGCATGCCCGGCATCCCCGAACTTATGCGGACCGCGCTGGACCTCGGCGTCCGCTTCATCGCCTGCACGACCACGATGGGGCTGATGGGGATCTCCAAAGACACGTTGATCGATGGCGTGGATCAGTTGGCGGGCGTGACCACGTATCTGGCGGAAGCGAAACAGGGAAGCGTTAATCTGTTCATTTGACAAGCGAGACGTGCGGGACTGGCGAGAAAGGCCAGAATGAAGGTATAGTGCGTCTCCCGTTTCGCGTACATCTCGCTTGCCGCGCGGAGCTTGAGTATGATGCAGGCCGATGTGAAACTCGATACGCTCGGGTATTTCTGCCCAATGCCGATCATCATGACCTCAAAGAAGATCAAGGAACTGCTGCCGGGCCAGGTATTGGAAGTCGTCTCCGATGATGAAGGCATCAAAAAAGACATGCCGGCCTGGTGCCAAACGACAGGGCACGAGATGTTGGGTCTGGAGGAAGAGCAGAATCAAACCAAGCGAATTTACAAGGCATTCGTCAAGAAAACAAAGTAACACGTTGCGAAGCGGATCAGCATGGAGCCGGCATCCTCTCTGGAGGGCGCCGGCTCTTTTTTGTCGACAAGAAACCCACAGCTTCGAAACAACTTGCCTCCAACATATTCACAAGATATTGTTGTTCAAGGAGTGAAATTCCACCTTATATAGTAGTTTCTTATTGACAAGCTGGATTCACTTTGCTACAACGCGGCCCGATCCTTTCTTCTTGCCGAACCGGCGACAAGCTGCCCAGCTAAGTCCTGAAAGGCCACCCGCATCGGGAGGCAGTCAAGGATGGCGAGCCTGAGTCGGCAACAGCGTACTTTCCTGTTGCTTCTTCTCAACGCAACAGTCCCGGCCGGGTCTCTCCCGTCACCGATATCGACCCTGCGTGGTCGACTGAACCAGAAGCGCCAGCTGGCGGCGTCCCCCGTCGAACGAATTCAACCAAGGAGGCTTGCGATGGCGACGTCTACGCCTGTCTTCGATGAACAACTCGAGAGAATTTCCAGCCAGGTCGCCTCCAAACTGGATGGGGCGCAAACCGGCTCGCTCTTCGATCCGGATACCGGGAAGCGAGAGGGTATCCTCGTGAGTTCTTTCCTGGAGAACGTCGCGGTCTTCGGACACACCGGCGACGCGCTGTCGCTTGCCGACGTGCGCCACCTGCACCGCGCGGCGGTGCAGGCTCACGCGCGTCGAGCCATCCTTTGTGTGCCGGCTTCGACCATGATTCCCAACTCGGTCCTGTTGCTGGCAACGCTTTCGAAGATCCGCATCGTGCGTCTGGAGGAATCTGAACCTGTGCTGTGGTAGGGCGGGCCGGGGGCGACAGGATCCGGAGGCTGGCCGCCCCTCCGCCGAGGAGGACATCATGTCCGGACCATATCGTTTGCGGTTCCTTCATCTGTTTGTGCATCGTCGATCGGCCGGCGCCTTTATTCTGTCAAGAAACGGAAGACTGGCGGATTTCGTCGGGTTGAGCACCGATGATCTGGCCGGCACCCTGGCTCGATTTCGAAACGGATCCGGTTACCGGTACTTCTGGTACGCCTATGCGAGGTCGCCTACCGAGGCGGTCCATCTCGCCGGCTACTGGTATCACCGGTATCGGCCGACCGATAATCCCGCTCCTCCGGAAGGGGTTGGTCATTCCGATTGGCGATGCTCCATAGCCGGCTGTTCCGCTTGTGCGCTCACGCATTCGGGCCACTAAGCCGGACTCTCTAATCAGTCAGCAACATCTTCGCGCCTCGCCTTGACTTGGCTCCGGGACATCTTTACGGTAGCGTCTCCCTGACGATTCAGGTAGTTCAGCCTGCCGAAGAGACGCGTCTTGCAATCGGTCGGAACGAGACCGCTCCTGTTGATCAATTGCCGCCAACTCCTGACGCTCCGGGGACCCGTTGGTCCGCGACGCGGCGGGCAGATGAGCGACGTGGGGTTGATTCGCAACGGCGCCGTGTTGATCCGCGGCGCCACGGTCGAGCTGGCGGGTCCACAAGACCGTGTCGCGCGATCCGGGGCGGCTCGCGCGGCCGAGTGCATCGACCTGCGCGGCCGTGTCGTGCTTCCCGGTTTTGTCGATTCCCATACCCATGCGCTCTTCGCCGCGTCCCGCGTGGATGAATACGAGGCCAGAATCCGCGGGGCCACGTACAGGGAGATCGCCGAAGCGGGCGGCGGCATCCAAGCCAGCGCCAGGCGGATACGATCGATCAGCGAACAGAAATTGGTCCGACGGCTTACAGGGGTGGTCGGCCGGTTTGTCGAGCACGGCACGACGATCCTTGAGATCAAGAGCGGATACGGTCTCGAGCCGGCGCAGGAACTGAAAATGTTGCGGGCGATCAGGAAGACCGCCCCCCGCGTCGTGGGCGAGTTGGTCCCGACGTTGCTCATCCATGATGTGCCGGCGCGACTCAAAGCTAGACGGGCGGTGTATCTCCGTCTCCTCGTCCGGCGCTTGATCCCTGAAGTCGCGCGCAGAAGGCTGGCGGAATGTTTTGACGTGTTTTGCGATCGCGGATATTTTTCAGTGGCGGAGGCCAAGGCCCTGCTGGAGGCCGCCGCTCAGGCGGGCCTGAAGCTGAAGCTGCACGCCGAGCAACTCGCGCACACCGGGGCGGCCCGTATGGCGGCCGGATTGGGGGCCATCTCCGTGGATCACCTCGATCATGTGAGCGACGCCGATATACGGTGGTTGCAAAAACGCGGCACGATCGCGACGCTCCTGCCGGGCAGCGTCCTGCATCTGAATTCCGGTCCCTACCCCCCGGCCCGCCGGCTGATCGATGCCGGCGTGCCGGTGGCGCTCGCTTCCAATTTTAATCCGGGCAGCTCGCCGACCCTCAACATGCAGATGATACTGGCGCTGGCTTGCTCCCAGATGCGGATGACACCGGCTGAGGCGATCGCGGCCGCCACGATCAACGGCGCCTATGCCGTCGGCCGCGGCGATCGTGCGGGATCGTTGGAATCGGGAAAACAGGCCGATCTTGTGGTGATGGATGTGGACGACTATCGGGAGATTCCGTATTACTTCGGCGTGAATCACTGCGTCATGGCGATCAAGAACGGGAAGGTCGTCTTTTCGAGGGGTGTGTAGCGATCAGCCCTCGGCAGTCGGCTCGCAATTGATGGCTGAACGCTGAAAGCTGTTCGAGGCGATGTCCATGGACCGCATCGTCGAATGTGTTCCCAATTTCAGTGAAGGCCGGAACCCGGATACGGTTGGGGCGCTGGTGGCGGCGATCCGAACGGTCAAGGACGTGTTTCTGCTAGATCAGGAGATGGATCACGACCATCATCGGGCGGTCTTGACCTTCGCCGGTTCGCCGCGGGGCGTCGCGGAAGCGGCCTTTCAGGTCACCCGCGCGGCGACCGGCTTGATCGACCTTCGCCGGCATCAGGGGGGGCATCCGCGTATCGGCGCCACAGATGTCGTCCCGTTCGTGCCGATTCGCGGTGTCACGATGGACGACTGTGTCGCTCTCGCGCGCGAAGTGGGGCGCCGTATCGGGAGCGAGCTCAATATTCCGGTGTTTCTCTATGAACGGGCGGCCACCGCGCCGCATCGCACGAACCTGGAGGCCATCCGGAAGGGAGGGCTGGAGGGGCTGACCGCACGGATGCGTGACGATCCGGCCTGGCAACCCGATTTCGGACCTCGGGCACCCCATCCAACCGCCGGAGCGACTGTTGTCGGCGCGCGCGCCCCGCTCATCGCGTTCAACGTCAATTTGAACACCGGCGACCTGGAAACCGCCAAAGCGATCGCCAAGAAAGTGCGGTTCTCCGGCGGCGGACTGCCGTACGTGAAAGCGATCGGGGTCGAATTGGCGAGCCGCCGGCTCGTGCAGGTCTCCATGAACCTGACCAATTTCGAGGAGACGCCGATCCATGTCGCGTTCGAAGCGGTGAAGGCAGAGGCCGAGATGCGCGGGGTACAGGTGGCCGGCAGCGAGATCGTCGGGTTGGTGCCGCAACAGGCGCTGCTCCACGCGGCTCAACGGTTTCTCGCATTGGAACAATTCGATCCGAGTCAGGTACTGGAAACACGGCTGGCGAACGCGATCGCGCAAAACGGGTCGTCCTCGGAACGGGTCGCGCTGACGCCTTCCGGCGACTGGGCCACCTCAGTGACCGGTTTCTTGGCCGCCGTATCCGCCGGTACGCCGACGCCGGGGGGCGGAAGCGTGGCGGCCCTGGCAGGCGCCCTGGCGGCGGCGCTCGGCGTCATGGGGTGCCGGATCGGACCGCCGCGGAGCAGCCGCGCGGTCGAGGAGCCGTCATCGCCGGTTCCGGAGCAGGACGTCGATCTCGCTCGAATCGAGCGCCGTCTCGTGGAGCTAGGCGACAAGTTGCGACAGTTGATGCAAGCCGATGCCGACGCCTATGAGCACGTGCTGCGCGCCTACCGGTTGCCGAAGACCGATCAAACCAGGGCCGACGTCATCTCGGCGGCCTTGCGGGCGGCGACGGAGGTGCCGTTAGAGACGGCGGTCTTGGCGGCGGAAACAGGGGCGCTCTTGCGCGCAGTGCTTTCTCGCGTCAAGTCGTCGGTCGCCACGGATGTCAAGGTCGGGTTGATGATGGCGGTCGCGGCGATCGAGGGGGCGAGAGAGAATGTGCTGGTCAATATAAAATCACAAACAAATCAAGAGGTTGTTAGCCAGATCTCGACGAAGCTCCAGGCCGTTGAAAGGAGCCTTGAGGAACTGAAACGCTTGTGATACATTCTTCCCTCACGGTTCTCCGCAGAGCGCGAAAATGACGGGTGGTTTTTTCCAGGAAGGATGCAGACAGTCTCATCATGGAAATCAAGGTCTTCAACAATAACGTAGAAAAGGCGCTGAAGGTCGCCAAGAAAAAGCTAGCCGGGGAAGGGCTCTTCCGAGAGCTCAAGCGGCGCCGGTTCTACGAGAAACCCAGCGTACGCAGGAAGGCCAAGCAACGCGAAGCTCAACGGCGTCGACAGAAGTGGCTCGCCAAGCGTCGGATGGATTGAGTCCCCGCAGCCTTTTCCCTCCGCGTCGGTTTTTGCCTTTCGGGTTGTTCACGACTCCCACGCGTGAGAATGCGTGACAAGGAGATCCATGCTGCGCTGCGCATCCTGCGGAAGGAAGTGCGGCAGTGGCAAGACCCCGTCGTGGGCGTCGTGGCTAAGGAATCCGGTCGCGACCCGTTTCGAATTTTGATTTCCTGCCTGCTCAGCCTCCGGACCAAAGACCGCACGACCGCCGAAGCCAGCGCACGGCTGTTTGCCTTGGCCGCCGATCCCACCTCCCTACTGAAGCTCTCTAGGCCGCGCCTTGAACGCACCATCTATCCGGTCGGGTTCTACCGCACCAAGGCCAAACAAATTCACGAGATTTGCCGCCGTCTCTTAGATCTCTATGGCGGTCGGGTGCCCGACACGATTGATGAGCTACTCACCTTGCCCGGGGTCGGAAGAAAGACGGCTAATCTGGTCGTCACGGTCGGTTATCAGAAGCCTGGCATCTGCGTGGATATCCATGTTCACCGGATCAGCAACCGCTGGGGGTACGTGAAGACGAACACACCGGAGCAGACGGAGGAGGCCCTCCGTAAGAAGCTGCCGCGGCGATACTGGATCACCTACAACGACTTGCTCGTGCCATTCGGGCAGAACATCTGCCTGCCTGTCTCCCCCTATTGCAGCCGCTGCCAGTTGACGAAGTATTGCGAGCGGGTGGGAGTGACCCGCTCGCGATAAGATAATTTGGTCCGTCTGGTCTAGCTCGTCTATCTGGTGAGCAGACCTGAGAGAGCAGGTACACATCCTAGGCGAGACAGACCGGACAGACTGTTCAGATGAACAGCTTCGTTTCCGCGTCGGCGGTGAGGCTGAGAATGGCGGGGAGACCGAGGACTTCGTCCACGTTCTTGGCCACGGCGGCGGGATCGACCCCCATGTATTCGAGGCCGGCGCTGCAGGCGATCAAGCGAAACCGCCCCACCAGGCGCGCCTCCTGAAACATCTCCGAAATTTTCGGAACTTTTTTCTCCTTCAGCAGCCGGCGGACCTCATCGGCCGACCCCGCGTACTCCGGCGGGAAATCGATCTCGTCGATGTGCCCCTGTGCCAATTTCTTGATCGTCCAGAACAGCAGAATGACGATCACATCCTTACCCATCGCGGCGGCGGTCAGCCCTAAGGTGGCGACCTGATGGAGTTTGTCGTAGGTCGCATTGTGGGCGAAGATGACGAATTTCGGTTTCTGTTGCATGGGCGTCCCCATCGAAAGAAGAGCGAATTATACCGTTGGCGCTGAAACGTCCTCAAGCCGTGGTCGTGCCGGTCACGGATCCGGTACCGGTGGAATGCGCAAACCATGACGATGGGCAGCCGAACTCGCTTCGGCATATCCGGCGTCGGCATGCCGCAGGATGGCTAGGGCCGGGTCGTTCGTGAGCACGCGCTCGATCTTTCGTTCGGCCTCCGGCGTGCCCTCTGCTACCGTCGCTTGGCCCGCATGCAGGGAGTAGCCGATCCCGACGCCGCCGCCGTGGTGGAATGAAACCCAACTGGCGCCGGAGGCGGTGTTCAGGAGTGCGTTGAGAATCGGCCAGTCGGCGACGGCGTCGCTGCCGTCGCGCATGGCTTCCGTTTCCCGATAAGGGGAGGCCACCGAGCCTCCGTCCAGATGATCGCGGCCGATGACGACCGGCGCCTTGAGCCTGCCGGCTCGAACCAGTTCGTTAATCCGCAGGCCCATCGCTGCGCGCTCGCCATAGCCCAGCCAGCAGATGCGAGCCGGCAACCCCTGGAACTGCACCCGCTCGCGCGCCAGTGCGATCCATCGTTGCAGCGAGACGTCGTGCGGGAAGAGCTCCAGCGCCGCCTCGTCGGTGACCGCAATATCCGAGGCTTCGCCCGACAACGCGATCCAGCGAAACGGCCCCTTGCCCTCGCAGAACAGTGGCCTGATATAGGCGGGCACGAAGCTGGGAAACGCATAGGCGTCGGTGACTCCCCGCTGAAACGCCATGGTCCGGATGTTGTTGCCGTAGTCGAAGACGATTGCGCCGGCCTTTTGCATCGCCAACATGGCTCGGACATGCGTCGCGATCGAATCCAACGCCCGCTCCGTATACTCGGACGGCTGGCTCCGCCGCAACTGAGCCGCCGCAGCCAGAGAGAGACCGGCCGGGATGTACCCGTTGAGCGGATCGTGGGCCGAAGTCTGATCCGTGACGAGATCCGGGACCACGCCGCGACGCACGAGATCGGGCAGGACCTCCGCGCAGTTTCCCACCAGCCCGACGGATAACGGCTCGCGTTTCGCCCGGGCCGCCATGACCCAGGCGAGCGCCTCGTCCAGCGAAGCGGTCATCCGGTCGCAATAGCGGGTCTTGATCCGGCGTTCGATCCGGAGCGGATCCACCTCGACGCACAGAATGGCGGCGCCGTTCATCGTCGCGGCCAGAGGTTGAGCGCCGCCCATGCCCCCCATGCCGCCGGTCAGGACGAATCGTCCCGCGAGGTCGCCGCCGAAGTGTTTCGCTGCGGCTGCGGCGAACGTTTCGTACGTGCCCTGCACGATGCCTTGCGTGCCGATATACATCCACGATCCGGCCGTCATCTGGCCGAACATGATCAGGCCCAACGCCTCCAGCCGTCGGAATTCTTCCCAGGTAGCCCATCGGCCGACCAGGTTGGAATTGGCGATCAACACCCGCGGCGCCCACTCGTGCGTACGGAGCACGCCCACCGGTTTGCCCGATTGAATGAGCAGGGTCTGATCGTGTTCCAGAGTGTGTAGCTCGCGGACGATGGCGTGGTAGGCGTCCCAGTTGCGCGCGGCCTTGCCGGTCCCGCCGTAGACGATGAGATCCCGCGGGTTCTCCGCGACCTCGTCGTCCAGGTTATTCATCAGCATGCGAAGCGCGGCTTCCTGCGGCCAGCCTTTGCAGGACGGCGTCGGCCCGCGCGGCGCCCGGATCATTTCTGTTTCTCCGTCTTGACCTGGGCTTTCACCCCGTTGATGAAGGCGTCGATGGCGGCGTCCACTTCCCCCGATGTCATGGCGCGGTCATGGTTCTCGCTCTCGTCCACGATGTAGGTCTCGTTGTCTTTTTCCTGGCGGACCACCACCGTGTTCTCAGGGGTGACTTCGATCATCATGAACCATTCTCTGGTGCCTTTCCGAATAGAGACTTCTTTGGCGAAGGTGCCCGAGCTGACCGCCCCTCTCTTGCTCACCTCGACCTGTAGGTCGTCGGTCTCGGCAGCGACGGACTGGGCGGTGAATAAGGGAAGCGTGCCGGCCGCTCCGGTAAGGATGACCGACAGGAGAGCCGGCAAGCCGGTCGCGAGCGTCTGTCGCAGTGTGTGGAGGATCGGGCTCCGGTCGTTCATGACGGTCTCCTTCGCGCGCGCATCGTGTCGGAGAGGACGGCGGTCAGCGCGCCGCTCGCCACCAAGTCTCGAACCCGTTCGATGTCGGGCGCCAGAACCCGGTCCTGCATGAGACGCGGGATGCGCTCTCTGATGAGCTGCAGGGTCCGGCGGCTTCCCACGCCGGCTTGCAGAGGCCGATGGAAATCCACTCCCTGAGCCGCGCACAACAGCTCGATCGCCAGGATGTGCTCCGTATTGGACAGGATCTGTTTCAACTTCAATGCCGACCCCATGCCCATACTGACGTGATCTTCCTGGTTCCCGGACGTGGGGATCGAATCGACCGAGGCCGGATGCGAGAGCACCTTGTTCTCCGAGGCCAATGCGGCGGCCGTGACCTGCGCCAGCATGAAGCCGGAGTTCAGCCCCGGGTCCGGGCTCAGGAACGGCGGCAGGTCGCCGTACTCGGGATTGATCAGGCGCTCGATGCGTCGCTCGGAGATGCTGGCCAGTTCGGTCATGGCGATGGCCAGATGATCGAGCGCCAGGCCGAGCGGTTGCCCGTGGAAATTTCCGCCGGACAACACCTCCTCACGGTCGGCGAAAACCAGAGGATTGTCCGTGACACTGTTCATTTCGACGCACAAGGTTCCGCGGACGTAGTCGAGCGCGTCTCGCACCGCGCCGTGCACCTGCGGCATGCAGCGGAGGCTGTAGGCATCCTGCACGCGGGGGCAGTGCAGGTGCGAGGCGCGAATCTCGCTTCCAGCCACGAGAGCCCGGAGGTGCGCCGCGACGGCGCGCTGCCCCCGGTACGGACGCAGCCGATGGATACGCGGATCGAACGCTACCGGCGTCCCTTTCAAGGCTTCCAGCGACAGGGCGCCGGCCACATCGGCGGCGTCGACCAGCAACTCGCAACGGCGCAAAGCCAGCAGCCCGACCGCGAGCATCGCCTGGGTGCCGTTGAGAAGCGAGAGCCCTTCTTTCGCTTCCAAGTGTAGAGGCTTCAAACCGACGTGCGCAAGCGCGGCCCGACCGGACACGCGGCGCGAACCAACGAAGGCCTCGCCTTCCCCAATCAGAATCAGCGCGAGGTGGGCGAGCGGAGCAAGATCGCCGCTCGCGCCGACCGACCCCCGGGAAGGGATCACCGGCAGGACCTCGCGGTTGAGCAGGGTCAACAAGGCCTCCGCGATGGCGGGCCGGACGCCGCTGTGTCCCCGCGCCAACACGTTCGCGCGGAGGAGCAGCATGCCGCGCGTCTCCTCGCGGCTGAGGGGTGGGCCGACGCCAGCGGCGTGGCTGCGGACGAGATTCAGTTGGAGCTGCCGGATGTCGGACGGGGAGATGCGCTGATCGGCCAGTTTGCCGAACCCGGTCGTGACGCCGTAGACCGGCTCGGGGCGGGCCGCCACGCGCTGGACCACGCGATAGGCCGTCGCCATGCGGCGTCTCGCCCGTGGGGCGAGCCGGACCGGGCGACGGCCCAACACGACGTCATAGAAGGCAGCGAGCGTCAGGTCTTCGCCGGTCAGCAGCAGCGGCTTCACGGCTGCGGATTATAGCCCGCCGGAGAGCAAGGAAAAAGTTCAAAGTACACCCCATTACTTTTTGGTTGAGCCTTTGTTAGGATGCGCGCCCGATGGAAGCGCTGCCGTGGGACACCATCCTGGCCTGGTTGGCCGTTCTGTCGGTGGTCGGATTTATCGGGACCCTCATCGCCATTCCTTATGTGTTAGTCAGGCTCCCGTCCGACTATTTCGACATCCGTGTGCCGAGGACGTGGATGAAAGACCACCACCCGGTTCTGCGGATGATTGGGCTGATCGTCAAGAACGCCATCGGCGTGGTCTTTTTCCTGGCTGGCTTCGCCATGCTGTTTCTGCCTGGGCAAGGGATTCTGACCATGCTGATCGGACTCTCGTTGATGGATTTTCCGGGCAAGCGCCGTTTGGAAGCGAAGCTGATCGGACAGCCGACCGTGCTGCAGGCCATCAACAAGATGCGGGAGAAATTCGGCAAGCCCCCGCTCACAGTCAAGGACGATCCCTAACCATCGTCGCTGGGTCTATCTGGTCTCTCTCGTCTGTCTGGTTGATCTGGTCGACGCAGTCGGCCATGCTTGAAGAAGCCGAACCGGACAGACCGAACAGACCGGACGGACGAGACAGACCAGCTAGGCAACGTCAACGAGATAGACCGGACCGACCAAATCAACCAGATAAACAAAATTGACATGCCCACGCTCTATCTCATCGACGGCAGCGCCTATGTCTATCGTGCCTTCTTCGCGCTCCCGCCGCTGTCGAACTCCAAGGGCCTTCAGACCAACGCGATCTATGGCTTCACCACGATGCTGATGAAGATTCTCCGCGAGCATCGGCCGGACGGCTTGGCGGTCGCGTTCGACGAGAAAGGGCCGACCCTGCGTCACGATGAGTTCAAGGACTACAAGGCCCAGCGGCCGCCGATGCCGGAAGGGATGAGCGCGCAGATCCCGTACATCCACCGCGTGGTGGAGGCGTTCGGGCTCCCCGCCGCGCGGCTGGCGGGCTATGAGGCCGACGATCTGATCGGCACCCTGTCACGGAAAGCGGAGGCGGCGGGATTCGACGTCGTGATTGTCACCGGCGACAAGGATATGTTTCAGCTGCTGACGCCGCATGTCCGCATTTATGATCCGGTCAAGGACAAGTGGTATGGCGAAGAAGACTGCCGCGAACGGTTCGGCGTCGAGCCGGCCCGGGTCGTGGAAGTGATGGGGCTGATGGGCGACGCCACCGATAACATTCCCGGGGTCAAGGGGATCGGCGAGAAGACAGCGATCAAGCTGATCACGCAGTTCGGCAGCATCGAGGACCTGTTGCGGCGTGTGGACGAAGTGACCCCGCCGAGGACCAGAGCCTTGCTGATCGAACAGGCGGAAAACGCCCGCTTGAGTCGGCGGCTCGCGACGATTCAGACGGACGCACCCATTGAATTCAATCCGGAACAATTCGCCGTCCGGCCCGCCCACGGGGAGGAATTGATCGCCCTGCTGCGGGAACTCGAGTTCACCAGCCTGCTGAAAACGCTTCAACCGGCTGAGAGCGCCGACGAGGCGCTCGGATCCGGGGTCCGCAGGATCAAGGATACGGCCGACGCGCGACGTTTCGCCGATGAAGTTGGTGATGTGAACCTGGTGGCGCTGCAGTGCGTCTGCAGCGGGACTGAGGGAGCGGCGGCTCCGGCGGGAGTGCGGGCGATCCTCCAGGGCCTTGCCTTGAGCACGCCCAACGGCATGACGGTGTTTGCCGCACAACCCGACCCGGAGTCGCATCGCGCCGGTTGGCCCAGGCCGCTGCATCCTCTTCTGCAGCCGCTGGCCGATCTGCTCCAGAGTCCGACACGGGTCAAAGCGGTGCACGATCTGAAGTCGGCGTTGCTCGCTCTGGGCCGGGCCGGATTGGATCTGCGTCCGCCCTGGTTCGATACGATGATCGCCGACTATCTGTTGAACCCCAATCGCCGGTCCCGTGCGTTGGAGACGGTGGCGATGGACCTGCTCGGCTATCGTCTCGGAGCCGAGCGGCCGGCTGCCTCCCCGGGTGAGGACGCGTCGCGACAGTTGTTCGACGAGCCCAGCGGGGGCGAAGCCGAACAACGGAAGGCCGAACTGGCGGCCGAATCGGCGTCGGTGATCCTCCGGCTCGTGCCGTTGCAGAAAGCACGGCTGCAGGAGCAGGGGAGTTGGCGACTCTTCGAAGACGTGGAAATGCCGCTCGTGCCGGTGCTGGCCGAGATCGAGCGCAACGGGTTCCTGCTCGACGTGCGGGCGCTGGAGCAGCTCAGCAAAGAGCTGGAACGGGAGCTCGATCGGATGATGGAGACGATCGCGCATCTCGCGGGCGGGGCATTCAACATCAATTCACCCAAACAGCTCGCGGCCGTGCTCTTCGACAAGTTGGGCCTCACGCCGATCCGCAAGACCAAGACGGGCTATTCGACCGACGAAGACACGCTGACCCAGTTGGCGACCCAACACGAGCTGCCGGCGCAGATTCTCAACTACCGCAGCCTCAGCAAGCTCAAATCCACCTATGTCGATGCGCTCCCGCAACTTGTCAATCCCGAGACGGGCCGGCTGCATACGTCCTTGAACCAGACCGTGGCCGCGACCGGGCGCCTGTCCTCGACCGAGCCCAATCTACAAAACATTCCCGTCAAGGGAGACTACGGACTCCGGATCCGCGAAGCCTTCATCGCGCCGCCCGGGCACCTGCTCCTCTGCGCCGACTACAGCCAGATCGAGCCGCGCATTCTCGCCCATCTCTCTCAGGACGAGCGGTTGTTGCGCGTGTTTGAGCGCGGCGAGGATATTCACCTGGCGACGGCGGTGGAGATTTTCCGGTTGCCGCCGGAGCAGATCACTCGAGAGATGCGGCGGGCGGCCAAGACCGTGGTCTTCGGGATCGTGTACGGGATCAGCCCGTTCGGTTTGGCGCAGAACATCGGCGTCTCACAGGCCGAGGCGAAGAAATACATCGACACGTACTTCGAGCGGTACGCAGGCGTGAAAGCCCTGCTGGATCGCACCATCGCCGAGGCCAAAGAGAAAGGGTACACCACGACGATCCTCGGTCGCCGGCGGCCGATCCCCGAACTGCAAAGCGCCGATCCGACTCAGCGCGGCTTCGGCGAGCGCATGGCGGTGAACAGCCCGATTCAAGGCTCCGCGGCCGACCTGATCAAGGTCGCCATGATCGACGTCCACAAACGGCTCCACGCCGAATTGCCCGGCACCAAGATGATCCTCCAGGTCCACGATGAGCTGATCTTCGAAACGCCGGAGCAGGAGTTGGAGCGCGCGAAGCAACTCGTGAAATCTGAGATGGAGGCGGTAGGGCGGAAGCTGGGGCTCTCGGTACCGCTGAAGGTGGATGTGGGGGTGGGCCGCAACTGGCGAGCGGCGCACCCATAACCTCTTCTGCCCTGCCATTTCTCATCGCCTTGATTGCGACAAATTTCTTGTCAGCCCGACCGGATTTGCTACAACCATAATCCATCCGCACCTCGCCTCATTACCCGGTGCAGACGACTTGGTCTGATGGAAAACGCGATCTCGCCAGCGCATCGTTCCGAGGTGGCATGGGTCCTTGTCGTCGCGTCAGGCGTGTTGGCGATCGGAACGGCTTCCATCGACGCTCGGCGGGTGCCGCTTCTGCTGGTGCCGCTGTCGTTTCTGCTGGCTGCGTACGGCGCCGGCACATGCCTCGCGCGGGTGTGCGGGGAGATCGACCGCGAGGCGCACTGCCCGATCTTCGGGCTCGTCATGCGGTTGGGCGTGGGCATCGCCGGGCTTTCGTTCGTCGTCGCGGTGATGGCCATGGGGGGAGGGCTTTGGTTTGCCTCCGTGGTCCTTCTTCCATGCCTTACAGTCGGCTTGTGGAGTCTCGTGCAAACCGTCCGCCACTGGGGACGCGGTCCACACTTGGTGAGACCGGCCCTGGCCGGGCTTGTCCTGGGCGCCGCCTGGCTCGTCGCCTGGCTGTGGGCGACGATTCCTCCGACCTTCTTCGACGAGTTGGTCTATCATCTGGTGATTCCTCAACGAGCGCTGGAGACCGGCTGTCTGGAGGGCGCCCCGTGGGTGTTCTACACCCTGATGCCGCACGCTTCGGATCTCCTACTGGCCTGGGGCATGGCGTTCGCAGGAGATCTTGGCGCGCGCGCCACTCATTTCTCGGTGTGGATCGTCTGCTCACTGGCCGCGTGGGCGATGGCCCACGCCCTTGCGGACTCTTGTGCGTCGGCTCGAGGTGCGGTCCTTGCGGTCTGCGCCCTGGCGGCGTCGCCGACGGTGTGGTTTCTGGCGACCTTGCCGTTCGCGGAACTCTGGCTCGCGACCGCCATCCTGATCAGCGGCCTCGTCCTCGTCAAACCGGACCGGTACACGCGGCCGTGGCTCGCCTTGGGCTTGCTCCTCGGATTGGCCGCGACGCTCAAACTCACCGGCCTGGTGTGGGTCGCCGCCGCGCTGGCCGCGGCTCTGGCCATGCGGTGGACCTGGATGGAAGCGCTGAGGGCCGGACTGGTGGCATGGGTCGCTGTCATCCCTTGGTGGCTTCATGCCTACCGCAGTACGGGGAATCCGGTCTATCCCTTGGCTTATCGGTGGCTGGGAGGGACCGGATGGAGCGATGACAACCAAGCCCGATTGCTGGCCGACTTGCCTTATGGATCGGCAAACCTAGGAGCGGAGGACATCCTGCGTCTTCCCGGCGAGATGCTTCAGCACCCGGAGCGATTCGGATCCGCGGGCGACGCGGGCGTGCTTGCGGTTCTTTCGACCGGGCTTCTCCTCGCCATGCCCATCCTATCGAGGCTCGCCCGTCGGGATACCCGCCACCAACGCTGGGGGGATGCGGGAGCCGTCTTTGTGTTGATCGCCGGGACGTGCTGGGTGTTGACCACCCCGACCGTCCGATTTTTCGCTCCCGCGCTCGCTGTCGGCCTCGCCTCGCTCGCAGCCATCGGCCTATGCCTTCGAGGGTACGCCCAGGCGCTCATGATGGCGCTCGTCGGAGTCGCCGGCGTTCTGGGCGCGCAGAGTTTTCTCAGCCAGCACGTGCAGGTCTTCTCCTCGGATCGGATCGCGCTGGGACGGGAAACGCGCCACAGCTTCTTGAGCAGAAATCTGGAGCACTTCCACGCGGCAGAATTTGTCCGAGCTGCGTTGCCTCCAGACGCCCGCGTCTTGTTCATTGGGGAAACCCGGCCCTATCATTTCGCCCGTGCCGGGATTGCGCCTTCGGCGATGGATTCCCACCCTCTCTCGCAATGGGTCGCGGAAGCGTCCTCCCCGGAAGCCCTCGCGGCCAGACTGGCGAGAGAGGGGATCACCCACGTGGTCCTCAATGTTCGCGAGTTCCATCGCCTGCACAAGTCTTACGGGTATCTCGCGTTTCGCGGGCAAGAAGCGGAAGAGCAGGACCGGCGGCTGAAGGCGTTGCCGCGGGCACTGAAGCCTCTGTTCCAACGCAACGGAGTGTATGTCTTTGAAGTACCGCGCCGACAGGAATGAGCGATCGACCGCCGACCGTCCCAAACTGTCAGTGGTCATCCCCGTCTATAACGAACGTGTGACGATCGAGGAAGTGCTGCGGAGAGTGAGCGCGGTTCCAATCGACAAGGAGATCATCGTTGTCGATGACGGGTCCGACGACGGAACCGCTGAGATCCTTCGGCGCCTCGGCTCGCGGGCGTCGCCCCTTCATGAGGAACCGGCCTGCAAGACGAATCCCGGCTCCTTCGAGCCCATTCGGATTCTGTTCCAGGAACACAATCGGGGGAAAGGGGCGGCGCTCCGGCGCGGATTCCAAGCGGCGCGCGGGGAGATCGTGATTGTGCAGGATGCCGACCTCGAATATGATCCCCGAGACTATCCCCAGCTTCTTGATCCCATCGAGCGGGGCGTCGCGGACGTGGTCTACGGATCCCGATTCATGGCCGGCCCGCATCGCGTCCTGCTGTTTTGGCATTATGTCGCGAACAAGACGTTGACGACTCTCTCCAATATGCTGACGAATCTCAACCTGTCCGATGTGTGGACAGGGTATAAGGCGTTCCGCAAAGAGGTGCTGGATCACGTCGCGCTGAAAGAAGACCGGTTTGGGTTTGAACCGGAGATCACCGCCAAAATCGCCAAGGGCCGATGGCGGATCTACGAAGTGGGCATTTCGTATTACGGGCGCACGTATCAGGAAGGGAAGAAAATCACCTGGTTGGACGGCGTGAGAGGGATTTGGTGCATCGGGCGCTACAATTGGCTTTCTTGATGTGGCCGCAGAACGACGCCGAACCTGATGAATGGACTGGGAATCACGTGACAGCATTTCACACATCAGCCTGGAAAGTCGAGGACCAGGCTAGCGGTTTCCGGGTGCGTACAGCGCTCGCACGATCTCGCTCGTATTGAACAGCATCGCGTTCATTCGCGTGTACGCCGCATGGCCGAAGAGGTGGTCTCGGGCGTTGGTCGAGCCGGTGCAGTCTTTGTAATCGACCAGGAGGCACAGGCCCTCGGTCGGGCAGCGCACGGCGCGGCGGGCGCATTCCAGCCACCGTTCGAATCCATCGTAGGGCTCGACCAATTCCCACAGCGCCTTGTTGGCCGCTTTGGCCTCCTCGGTCGCCGGCACCGCGTCGCTGCCGGCGACGGCCAATTGCTGCACGTAGTCGCCGCCCCAGGCGACCGGCATTTCCACGGTAATCTGCGGCAGCTCGATCTTGGCCAGCCAAGTCTTCCCGTCTGTTCTCAATACGCGATGATTGACCACGTGGAGCAGTGTGCCCAAGCCGGACGGGTCCCATCCATAGCGCACCGGGGTCCCGAACGTGGCGACATCGAGCGCCGCGTCGGTCAACGTTCCGGTGGCGAGCGTGCCTTCCAGCCGGTCGAGGACGGCCAACAGGTCAGTCTGTTTCGTGCCATCTGCGTATCCGCGCAGGATCTCGAACACCCGCTTTCGCCCGACGATCGGGGATGGCGTGAGGAGATTCGAGGCGAAGGCCAGCACCTGCCCGGCGTGCCCGTGCGCCTGGATCAGGACCCTGTCTCCGGCCCCGAGTTGGTGCTGCTGGCATAAGGCGCGCAAGCGATCGAGCAACCTGCAGGCGGCGAGTGCCCGCCCAAGGTGGTGGTGCTCGCTCGACCAGAGCTCGCGCACGCAGACAATCGGCCTTGACAGCGCCTTGTTGACGGCCTTGCTGAACACATCCACATAGGCGCCGGTAAAATTGCCGGCATCGCCGGCCCGCTCATCGAGTAGCTTCTTGGTCGGCTCGTCATTGGCAAACGGCGGCTTGAGACCGGCGCGGCCGCTCGGCAAGCCGTTGTCGCCTTCGCGCATCAGGGCCAACAAGGCGTCGACACCGGAAATCCCCCGCGAGTAGCCCCGTTTGAGACCGCCCGCTTCGTCCAGGCGTTGCACGCCGAAGAGATCGCTTCCCAGAAAGGTCCCGTGAAAGAACACCACCACCCGCACCCCCGCTTGAGACAGCTTGACGCCCAAATCGGCCATCGCGTCCAGCCAGGCCGGCGAATCCGGAGGGGCGCCGGCAATCAGCTCGCGAAAGCCGACCCGGTCGCCGGGATTCTTGCGGGACATCTCGTCATGCTGGAAATTGTTGTCGATCGGCATGGCGGGATGTACTTACCCGAAACGGGCTTCGGAGCGCAATGGTCGGAACGGTCGGGATGAGGCTGAGAGCGTGCGGTTCAGTGGACGACCGTTGGGGTCAATTCCGGACTGTCCGGCTCGGATTTGGGAGCGATCCGGCTTTTGGGCATCACGGCGGTGGCGGTGCATGTGCCGCCCGCCTCGTCGATCTGCCGGTCGACGATCTTCACGCCGTGCAGATATTCCTGGACTATCTCTTCGCGCGTCACTTCGATATCCTGCTCGGCCTCCCGGCCGGTGCGCTCCCGCACCCGGTCGACGGCGTGCTCTTTGACCAACACACGAATCTGTTTGGCCAACTCAGCTCGGGCCGCCAGCTCCGACACCCGCTGACAGACGAGGCGTCCTTTGGACAGGTCCCCTTGGCCCCGGCCGATCAGGAACTGGTCGGTGGAATATTGATTCTGGATTTGCGAAGCGCGCACCTCCGGCGCTGGCTCACTGATGCTGGGCACCCCACTCTGGGAGCCGCCCGCCCGCCGCTCCTGCCGCTGGAGCCGTTCGAACGATGTTTCGGCATGTCGGCGGACCGGGGGGGAAGCTTGTGATGGGTCTGCGGCACGGCTTTCTGAAAGAAAGAGCCAGCCGCCCAGCACCACCGGGCCTGTCGCCATCAATATCAACGAGAAAGCTGGGCGTTGTGCGGCCAGCCATTCCATCTTCATCATTTGGCTCCCCTGCCGCCATGTCCGCCTTTCCCCCCGCCCCAACCGCGACCCGGCGCGGGTGCCCCTGCGCGTGGGACTCCGCGGGGGAGACGTTGACCTGCTCCCGGCGGCGCGAAGAACCGATCCAGCCCTGGAGGCAAGCGCCGTCCTTGCGGCGGTGCAGCGACATGCGGAGAGGGGAGTGACTTGGTGGCGGGCAGAGTCCCGCTCACCGTTGGCGGCGAGGTCGGCACCGTCGCCGGAGTCTGCCGGAGCATGCGGGGAAGGTTGCGTGACGGCGTTTGCAGCGCACTGGGCGCCGGCTGCGTCTGCCGGAGCGTGGGCGGTACGGGGCCGGGGTTCGATCCTGGGGGTGTCAAGAGGAACGGATTCAACTGCGTGATTGTTGAGAGTCGCCGTGAGGCGAGAGGTGGAACGGGCTGAGACGTGACTGTTCGCTGGTCCCCGGGAGGAGGGCCTGTCATCGGATGCTGTGTTGGGGGCTGGGAGAGTTGGTTCAGCGTCGGCGGAGATGAAATCGGCCCCGGCTGCTGCGGCACGAGCTGGTAGGTCGGCATGGCAGGTGTCATGGGCGACGGTGCAGGCGGGGCCGGCGGTTGCGGTGGGACCTGCGGGACCCGGGCCACTATCATCTGCTGAACGACACGGACATGGGGGTTCGAGGGATTCAACTGTTCCGCTTGCGCCACGAGCGCTTGGATTTGGGCTGCGTACGCCCAAGGGTAGAGGGCCAAGAACGGCGAGACGATCACCCAATCGGTCCAGGCTTGGGACACGAGCGCATTGGATTGAACCTTGTTGAGGAGCTCCTGCCGCTGCTGGCTGATTTCCCGGACCTGCTCCGGCGAGGTCGCTTCGGTCAAAGCTTGGGTCGCGGCGTCCAACTCCTGATGAAGCTGATCCACCTCCGCCTTGAGCGCGACCAACTCCTGTCTGGCATCTTCGTTTTTGCGCAATGCGGCAAGGGCCTGGACGATTTCCTCGCTGTCGACCTGCGCCGTGAGATCGACCCGGATCACAACCGCTTCGCCGTCGAGGCCCGTTGTGACTTGCTGATCGAGCACCAACACGACGCCGGCCGTATAGGTGCGGATTTCATCCTGCGTGACATCAAGATCGCGTACGACCGTCACGCTTTCGAGATAGGTCGCCACCTGTTCGAGCGCGTTGCGCTTTGCGGCCTCCGTCGCGAGCTTGATCGCGTCCTCGCGCGTGTCGCGATCGCCCATGCGGTATTCGCCGCTGGCCGTTACGATGCGGATTTCGGCCCAGGCCTGATCGTCGGAAAGGAACCATGAAAGGAGCAGGACAGCTGCGCAAAGGAAAGAGAGGGCTGATCGATGAAAGAAGAGGGAGCCCCTGGAACCCGTCGCCGAGGTTCGGCTGAGTGATCGAGTGGGCATGATCCGCACCCTTCCGGGAATGGATGACACGCCGGTGCTCTGTCCGTTGGCGGCCCCCGCCAGCTTTCTCTCGCCCGGGCGGCTCAGGCTTTCGGTTCGGTCCCAGTGCTTGATGATAAGCATAACACCGATCCGATACCCGTGTCACAAGCCCGCGCCAGGCCCGCTTGCCTTCCCGGAAATTCGCGTGTTACCTTATGAGGCTCGGGCAGGCGGAAGACCTCACGGCGCAAAGGTGACGGTGGTTATGATTATAAGGGTGGCAGAATTTGCTCGAAGCCGGGCGCTCTTGATTTCGACGTTGTTGCTGATCACGGTTTTTTCACCCGGGAATTCCGCAACGGCTACGACAATGACGGATGTCCCCGCGGAATCCGGCTCGGTCGGAGTCTCCCATCCTCCGACGGTTCAGACCGAACACGTGATTCTCTTTGTTCTGGAGGGATTGAGCCAGGACTCGTTGAAGGGCGGGGCGATGCCGGTACTCAGTCGGCTGATCAAGCACGGATCGGTGACCTGGTCGGCGACCGCGGTGAAACCGGCGCTCAGGCTGCCGACGATGGCCTCGCTGCTGACGGGCTTGCCGGTCGAGAAACACGGCGTGACCTGGAACTCCTTCGAGTTTGTCCGCGGCTATCCGCGCCCCCCGACCGTGTTCGACTATCTGGACCTGAGTGGCGGGCGGGACAGTACGATTTTTTTCATGGACGAATCTCTCTATCAACTGGCGAGACCGGAACCCTATACGGATTATCAAATGTGCGGGCCGTTGAAGCCGGAATGCAGTACGGACACGGTGGTCCGCTATATTCGGGACTATTTCAAGAAAGCGGTAAGCGGCCACGGCCACGGGCATGCGATTCTGGCCCTTCCCCATCTTCTGGTGGTGCATCTGCCCGAAGCGGGCCGGGCCGGCGAGGCGCATGGGTGGACCTCGAAAGAATACCGGGAAGCGTTGAAGACGGTGGACAAGGCGATGGGATCGGTCCTCGATCTCTATCGCGAACTCAATCTGTTGGACCGGACCACGGTGTTTGTGACTTCGTTGAGCGGGAGCGGAGACTTAAAAATCAGTAAAAACGGCAGCGGCGGTCAGAGAGACGATCTGCCCGTGGTGCCCTGGATCGCGTCGGGCGTCGGCATCAAGCCCGGACATGTGATCCGCCAGCCGGTCTCGATCATCGACACCGGCGCCACGGTGCTCCGTTCGTTGGGTCTGGAGACCCACACCGAGTGGGAGAGCCGTCCGGTGGAAGAGATTTTTCTGACGGCGTCGGCCGCAGCCTCGGTCAGTGCGGGTTCAACAGGAGCTTTGCCTCAAGGACGGTGAGACCGTGCGCGTTCGACGGAAACCTTCTATCGATCGACTGAAGTGGTGGGTGTGGGGGGCCTGCTTGCTGTCCGTCTTGCTGATCGGATCAGGTCTCCGGATCGCTTCCGCCGCGCCTCCGGCGGCCTATTCGAAGGAATATCCGATCACGGTGGATGCGACGGCGCTGTACCCTCCGACCAGATGGCAGGTGCCGGGGGTGACGCCGATGATCATGACGCTAGATCCTGAGACATCCGACGCCTATCGTACCACCGAACGCAAGGAGTTGAAGTTAAAACCGGGGAAGTATCGTTTCGGCACGTTTACGTTCGATTTCCCGTTTACCGTGACGCTTGACGGTGTCCTCGAATTTGCCCAGTCGCTCGATCAGTGCGTCGAGGGGCGCGGGACGCAGACGCTGACGGTCCGGTGTACGAGAACCGTGCCCTACGGCGGTCAGCGGGACTGGGAATACTGAGCAAGGGTCGTGAGGTGGGCGATGGCTCAAGCGGTCGAAGATCTGCTGGAAGCATTGGAAGACGTCGATGACGCCACGCGCGAGGAAGCGGCCAAGGCGCTGGCCGAACTGGCCGATCCCGGCACGCTGGAGCCCTTGATCCAGGCTTGCGGCGACGACTATTGGTCGGTCCGCGCGCACGCGGCGTGGGGTATCGCCAAAATCGGAGGGGCCAGGGCGGTCGAGGCCCTCATCGGTCTCTTCAACGATCCGATTACGGAGGTGCGCAATGAAGCCGTGGCCGCCGCGGCCCATATGGGGCCGCCGGTCGTGGATCGACTCGTCAAATGCCTCAAGGACGAACGATGGAGGGTTCGGGAACATGCGGCGAAAGCCTGCGGCGAGATCAAGGACGCTCGTGCCGTCGATGCGTTGATGGTCGCCTGCCGGGACCGGGACGGGGCGGTGAAGAGCGCGGCGGCCGAGGCCTTGGGGAAAATCGGCGACCCCAAGGCCGTGCCCGCGCTGATCAAACTGTTCCGCGACTCGTCGAAAATCGTCCGAGAGACGGCCGGCACGGCGTGCGTCGCGATCGGTCAGGCCTCGGTTGAACCCCTGATCGAGTGCCTCAAGGATAAAGACTTTGTCGTTCGGTGCCACGCGGCCCGCGCCTTGGGCGGCATGACGACCGACTATCAAATCGGTCGGCCGTGGGTCCGCGAATCGCGCGTGGTCGAAGCCTTGATCGAGGCGCTCAAGGACCCCGACCGCGCGGTGCGAGAGGACGCGACGATCGCACTGGGCATGATCGGCGATCCGCGCGCGATCGATCCGCTCATCGAGGCGATGAAGGACGGGGCGGTGAAGCGGCATGCGATCGCGTCCCTGGGCATGATCGGCGATCCGCGTGCGTTGCCCGCGGTATTGGATGCGCTGCGCGGGAAAGGCATTCGCCAGGACGGGACGCCGACTCCCGGCTGCATCGTGAGCGAGGACGCCTTCATCAAAGAAGCCGCTGCGACGGCCCTCGGCCACTTCCGCGATCCACGCGTGATTCCTGATCTGATCATGTTGCTGAAAGACGGCATCCTGCGCGAGAAGGCGGCGCAGGCGCTGGTGTTGATCGGCGATACCGCCATCGAGCCGCTGGTGGCGTTCCTGCACGATCCGAAGGCGTCGGAGGTGGAGGGGGAAGGCGAACGCGTGTTGTCCTTCGCGTCGTCCCGCTTGAGCGCCAAGGATGCCTTGCGCTTGCTGGTGCTGGATACACTGGAAAAACTGGGCTGGACGCCGCCGCCCGAGGAAGCGACGGTGGATTCCAGCGTGACCGACAATCTCCGGGTTGAGAAGCCGCTGGGAGAAACCGGGCGGTTTGGGCCTGCCGGCGACCTCGCCAAGGGGGCGATGTAAAAATCAGTGATGAGTGAGGAGTTTTGAGCGCTGAGTTTTAAAAACTCGGAACTCAGTGCCCAAGCCTCAGAACTCGCCGTCACTTTCTCACTCCGATGCCGTGTGTGTCGGCGGTTTCCTTGCCGTCCTTCATGTTGGTGATCCGCGCGATCCCCACGAACTCTCCTCCTCGGCCTCCATTTGTCACCTTGATCACGCCAACGCCGGGGGTCGAGCCTTTGGCGTTGTTGACGGTCTTGTCGTTTCCGGTCAGGGGGGCGGGCCCTCGCGTCCCGACGAACACGTAGGCCTGGTCCGGGGAGACATCCATCAGGTCCGGAGCCGGGTCGTCGCTCACAGCCCCGGACAATTCGATCGTCCCTACGCTCAGGTTGCTCAGCGTATCGATGACTTCGATGTTGTTCCCCGCCCGGTCCGCGCTCCACAGGTAGCGTCCCACAGCCGCCATTCCGTGCGAATCGGCGAACTTGGTGTCGCGCGTGGTGATCAGTTTGGCTGAAACCGACTTCGGAAGGTCGGAAATATTCAAGGCGTAGACGTCGTAAGACAGCGGCGCGACCGGCCATCCTCCCCCGGAATTGACGTACACGGTGTCGCCGATCTGAATCCCTCCACAACCGGCCGGATGGATCTGGACATTATCCAGGGTGGCGACCACCTTCATCGGCGTGGTCGACACGTCGATGACGAACAACCCCCCTCCTCGGAGCGTGACGAACGCGTACTTGCTGGACGCTTCCGTAATCGGACAAATCGGCGCTGTGTCCGGGCGCTCTCCGCTTTCCAGCGCCCCGAGGTTCATCACGTCCTTTTCGGAGTCGAAGCTGAACTTGTGGCCTGCATAGTCCGTCCAGATCCTGATGAACTTCTTTTCCGCGATGTTGGCAGCGATCACCATCTTCTGATCGGGCGTCGGCCAGGCCGCATGGACGTTCTTTCCCATATTGAGACACGCTTCCGGCTTTTTTGTTGCGGCGTCCATGAAGAGGACCTGACCGCTCAGGAACGACAGGATGACGTGAGACTGGTCCTGAGTGAAGAACAGCATGTGCGGGCGGCGGACGGCCTTTTTTGTCGCGTCCTGGCAGAACTTGTTGATGTCGCCGGCCAGATCGATCGTGACCGCGGGTTTGGCTGACGAGGGGTCGGCCGCCAACTGCGCGCCGTCATAAATATAGAGATAGCCGCCGCTCTCCTTGCCCGTGTCCGATTGGTCCGTGATCCACACCTCATAGGCGTAGGCGGAACTTGAAACCCCCAGGCAAAGAACCATGACCGTCGTTCCGAACCATCCCCCAGTGCATCGAGCGTTGTACCTGATCCTGTTCATTGGAACCTCCTTGTCGGATGAAAAGTCCCGTCTGACGTGCCCCGCATGCTCCGAGACTACAGTCGTTCAACTTAATTGGAAGCCACGGTGGGAATACGATGATCTCATAGTAGAAGGCGAGTGGAGCGCATGTCAATCTGAGGCCGTGCCGATCGGCGCGTCGTAGCAGAACGGCTTCAGTGGATCTGTCGCTGCGAGTTCCACGGGAAGCCGGCAGGCGCTACGCGGCGTCTGCCGCCGCCGTGCGCGTGTCTCAGCAGGTGGAACGGGCCGGCGTCCGTTGACCGCGCGAAAAAGCCTGTGTTAAGGTCAATCGCGTCGATGGGGGAGAAGGAGCGTGTCCGACTACGTGGCCGAACAAATTGCCGCGCTGAAAGACGAAGATTGGGCCGTCCGCGAAGAAGCCGCATCGGCCTTGGGCTCTCTGCGTGATGCGCGGGCTGTGCTACCCCTGGTGTCCCTCCTTCGCGATTCCGATCGGGCGGTGCGCGCGGCGGCCATCGGCGCGCTGACAGCGATCGGGGAGCCGGCGGTCATGGTGTTGGGAGCCTGCCTCTCCGATCCGGAGCTTTCGGTCCAGGAAGCGGCTTCCTCCATCCTTACGGTCATCGGCGACAAGCGGGTCATCGAGCCGCTGGTGAAGGCCCTCCAAAGCCCGGATTGGATCGTCCGGATGCATGCCGCCAAGGCGCTGGGGCGAATCGCCGCTGCCGAAGCTGCCGAGCCGCTTCTGCCGCTGTTGCAGGACAAGGTGAAAGCCGTGCGCGAGGAAGCCGCCCAGGCGTTGGCCTCGATCGGGTCGGCCGCCGTTCCCCTCTTATTGCAGGCGCTGAAGCACGAGGATTGGCTGGTCCGGTTGCACGCGGTCGAATCCCTGGGGAAACTGAAATCGCCCGCCGCTGTCGAGCCTTTGTTGTATCTGCTGTTCAATGACCGGGATGCCGCCGTGCGGGAAGATGCCATCCGCGCGCTCGGCGAGATCGGCGACCCTCGGGCGGTCGATTTCCTGATCATGGCCATGAAGGAACCCGGTTTGCGGTTGCTCGCAGTGGAAGCGTTGGGGCGGATCGGCGACGCCCGCGCTGTGCCGGTCTTGATCGAGGTCGTCAACGGGGTGGACAGGCCGGCCTGCAGCCGTCCGCTTGACGGGTGCGGCGACCGGTGGGATGAAGAAATGGTTGTGATGGGTGCGGCCGTTCGGGCTCTGGGCCTCATTCGCGACGACCGAGCCATCCCGACCCTGGTTGCGGCGCTCCAGAGCACGATCACCCGCGCCGAAGCGGCGGCCGCGTTGGTGCGATTCGGTCCGGCCGCTATACCGTGCCTGCTCCCGTTGCTGGCGAAGGAGCAGGACGACAACATCCGCTACCACGTGAAGGAGGCGCTCACGCAATTGGGATGGAGGCAGGGGCGGATACAGAACAGGCTAGAGGCGCGGGGCAATGGGCAATAGGCAAGATGGCAGCAGAAGGAGTGAACTTCTGATGGGTCTATAGCTTCCATGTCCTCGTCCATCGCCTGTCTCATGAGTCGCTATGCCGAAGGAAAGTATCGAAACCCTTGTTGCGGAATTGGTGCATGAGGAAGACTGGCGCCGCATGCGGGCCACGGCGGCATGCCTGTCCGGCGGGCCGAGAGCCGTCCAGGCGTTGATCCGCGCCTTGGAAGCGGGCGCCCCTGCGCTGAAGATCGAGGCGGCGGGCATGCTGGCCCGGATTAAGGATCCGCACGCCGGCGTAGCGCTGGTGCGATTGCTCCGGCACGAGGACGAAACGGTTCGGAGGGCGGGTGCCGCGGCATTAGAGCAGATGGCCGGGGTCGTGGACGCCGAAACAGCTTCCGCTCTGGTGCAGCAACTCTACGATGTGAAAGACGAGGAGACACGCAAACTGGTGACACATCTCTTGGGAGTCATTCCTAACGCCATCATTCCCCTGTGCGAGATGCTCAAGCACCCGGACGAAGAGGCGCAGGTGGCGGCCGCGACGATTTTGGAGCACCTGCTCGATCCGCGCTCGGCGGATGCGCTCATCGACGCAATGAGCTTACCCGCTGTCCGCGACATCGCCGTCAGGACGCTCAAAAAGCTGTCCGCGATCCGCGAGCGGATCGATCGGGCGTTTGACGCTCTGCGAGAGGTCGAGGGCGCGAGCGAGCGGGAAGAGGCCCGCATGGCGGCCGTGATCGATCTGCTGGCCGTCGGGCGTCCCAGCGTGGAGATCCTGATCGAGTACCTGCGTGACGATGACTGGCTCGTGCGCGAAGCGGCAGCGGATCTGCTAGGCAAGATCGGCGACGTGCGGGCGGTCGAGCCGCTCATGGAACGGTTGCGTGTGGACAAGGACACGGGAGTCAAGGAACTGGCGCTCAAAGCGCTGGGTCTGATCGGCGACGCGCGGCCGGTCGATCTCTACATCGAGGCGATTCCGATCCGGCCGTTGCGCGTGTTCGCGATGGAAGCGCTGGCCAAAGTCAAGGACGTGGAAGCGCTGAAGCCTTACAAAGATCTCTTCGAGCGGCTGAAAACGGATCGCGACGGACTGGTGGCTTACAACGCCGGGCTGATTTCGGATAAATTGGCGGCGTTGGCAGGCATGCACGTTGTGGAGCACGAAGAGCAGGAACATCATGCATGAAGAAGAACAGCGATCTGATCGGGTAGACCAGTTGATTTCCGCGCTGCGCGACGACAACGAAGCGCTGCGGGACCACGCCGTCGCGAGCCTGGGGCAAATGGGGTTGGAGGCCGTGCCCCAACTGATCGGTCTCATGGCCGACGAAGACGCGGTGATCCGAGAAGCGGCGACCAGCGCCATCGTGAGGATCGGCCCGGCTGTCGTGGATCGACTCGTCGAGGCGCTCGATGACGAGGAGTGGTCGGTTCGGGAACAGGCGGCGTCGGCGCTGGGAAAACTCAAGGATCCGAGAGGGGTCGAGCCGTTGGTCAAGGCGCTGAAGGATAAAGACGGCGCCGTGCGGACGGCGGCAGTCTGGGCCTTGGAGCGGATCGGCGATTCGCGCGCCGTGCCCGGCCTGATCGAAGCGTTGAGCGATAGTACGGTCCGGGAGGACGTTGCGCGGGTGTTGAAGAAAATCGGCGACGTCCGCGCGGTGGACGCTTTGATCGAAGGGCTGATGGGTAACAATTGGATGGTCCGTCGACACGCGGCCGAGGCGCTCGGGAGGATCGGCGATCCCCGCGGCGTTGAACCCTTGATCGAGTCGTTGAAGGATGAGGACTGGCTCGTGCGCCGCAACGCGGCCGAGTCCTTGGCTCGGCTGGGGGACAAGCGGGCGATCGAACCGTTGCTGCCCCTGCTGGAAGACGAGAACACGATCGTACAGGAAACCGTGGAAGGCGTGCTGACCAGTTTGGGCTGGAAACCTGAACGTACGGCTTAACCGAATTCATAAAGGACGAATACCATGGCAGACGAAGCTTCCGTAAAGCTCATTCAGATCGGTCCGAAGGGTGGAGCCAAGAAAGACGGATTCAATCTCGTCACCGAGCGGGTGGTGGCGGTGAATCCCGAAGCCAGGCAGATCGAGGTGGAACTGCTGGCCTATGACGGCAAGACTGTGGTTCTGGATGTGGCGGAAGAGGTTCTGGAAGACCTCAAGAAGATTAAGGTCGGCGACGGGGCGACCATCCGCGTTGTGGAGGAGGGCGGTAAGCGCGTCGCCAAAAATTTTAAGATTCGAGCCAAGGACCCGAATGCCGCCAAGGCCGACGCGATGTTGCTGGATCTGAAAGATTCGCACTGGCTGAACCGCAAGTACGCGGCCGAGGTGTTGGGGGAGCTGAAGGATCCGAGAGCGGTGGGGCCGCTGGTCGAGGCGCTGACCGATGAGGTCGGGGACGTCCGACAGCGGGCCTACGATTCGCTGATCAAGCTGGGCAGCGTGTCGGTGCCAGCGCTGATTCCTTTGTTGGTGTCCGAGGAAGACGAGTTGCGGCAGTCGGTGACGGAGATCATTCGCAAGATCGGCAAACCGGCGGTCGAACCACTTGCGACGGCCTTGGTCGATGCGGACGATCGGCTCAAGAGTCGCATCATGAAGGTGTTGGATCGGATGGGGTACAAGCCCAAGCCGAAGGAAGAGCCGGTGGCGGACCGGCCGAGGCTGACCAGTTCCTCTACCTGAATCGAAGCCGCGGAATCAGGAGGACGAGCCGGGTTCCCGTTTGGGTCGGCCGACGGACACATAGTGAAATCCGAAGCCGGCGATGCGAGCAGGATCATACACGTTCCGCAGATCGATCAGCATCGGGCGCCGCAGGGCCGTTTTCAACCGATCGAAATCCAGGTTCCGGAACTGGTTCCATTCCGTCACGATGATCAGCGCGTCGGATCCTTCCGCCGCATCGTACGCGTCCTTGCACGGAATGATGCCGGGGAGTAGTTTGCTTCCTTCCTCGAGAGCGGCTGGATCGTAGGCGCGGATGAGGGCCCCTTCTTTCATCAGTTGCTGCGCGATCGCCAACGCCGGCGCCTCCCGCAAGTCGTTCGTGTTCGGTTTAAATGACAGCCCGAGCAGGCCCAGCGTCTTGCCTTTCATACCGCCGACCGCGCCACGAATTTTTTCCACCATGCGTTGACGCTGCTGGGCGTTGACACGCGCCGCCGCGCTGGCGATTTCCAGCTGATAGCCCACCCGTTCGCCGGTCTGCACGAGCGCGGCCAAGTCCTTGGGAAAACAGGAGCCGCCGAAGCCGGGACCCGCATGAAGAAACTTGCTGCCGATACGATGGTCCAAGCCCATACCCTTGGCGACCACCTGGACATCCGCGCCAACCCGTTCGCATAGGTTGGCGATCTCGTTGATGAACGAGATTTTCGTGGCCAGAAATGCGTTGGACGCGTATTTGATCATTTCGGCTGTCGCAATATCCGTGACCACGAACGGTGTCTCGATCAGGTACAGGGGACGATAGAGATCCTTCATGATCGCGATGGCGTGATCGCTGTCGGCTCCGATCACCACACGGTTGGGCCGCAAGAAGTCTTCGATGGCCGAGCCCTCGCGCAGGAATTCCGGATTTGACACGATGTCGAAGCGATACGAACCGGACAGATTCGCCTTGATGACCTCCCGGAGTTTCTCGCCCGTGCCGACCGGCACGGTGGACTTGGTCGCGATGACTTTGTAGCCGTTCATGTTCTTGGCGATGCCGCGCCCGACTTCTTCGACATAGGAGAGATCGGCTGAGCCGTCCGCACGGGACGGCGTACCGACGGCGATGAACAACACCAGAGCTTGGTCGACGGCCTTGGCGATGTCGGTGGTAAAAGTCAGGCGGTTTTCTCTCAGGCCTTTGGCGACCAATTCGGTGATGCCGGGTTCGTAAAAAGGCACCGTACCCTTTTCCAACATGGCGATCCGTCGGGTGTCGGTGTCCATGCAGGTCACGTTGACCCCGAATTCGGCGAAGCACGCCCCGGTCACCAATCCGACATAGCCGGTCCCGATGACGCTGATGTGCATAGACCCATAACCTCCCGAAGCTGAGCGATTGTGTCGCCGGATCGTCCGGCGGTCATGTCCAGGCCGACGGGGAGCGAGTATAGCAAAGCGTCGAAGAACCAGCCAACGAATTCGCCTTCTTCAGCGATCATGTGCGACCGATTCCACGGGCGTCAGGTTCCTCGATTGACACTTCTCCGAACCGTTCAGTAGAATTTCGGCTTCGCGAGGGTATCAGGGAGGATTCGCGTCATGGCACCGCAGACGGGAGCAATTTTGCGTCCTCTGGCGGTCATGATGAGTCGGGCGCTCAAGACGGTCGGTCCCGACGCAACCCTCCTGGAAGCCGCGAGACAGATGCGCGATGCCAAGGTCGGTGCGTTGCTGGTGAGCGAACGGGATGTCTACCTAGGCGTCGTCAGCGAGTCCGATCTGGTGCGCAAGGCGATGGCCGAGGGAGTCGATGCTTGCCAGACCCGCGTCCGCTCGGTGATGAGCAGCCCCTTGATCACGATCGAGATCGATCGCTCCGCGCATGACGCGAGCGACCTCATGGCGGAGAAGGGCATCCGGCACTTAGTCGTGACCGACGAAGGCCAAATCGTCGGCATTCTTTCCGTTCGCGATCTGCTCCGATACTTCAAGAACTGGGGGACGTTGTGATCCCTCATCCTGCGCCGATATCCGTTCGAACCCGACCAAGCGACGCGATGGGTCCCACAGCTACATGACCACGGGACCAGATTCCCCTCGATCTTCTACGGTGCTGTTGCTGGTGACCGCGCTCATCTCCGGGGCCGTCGTGATGGCGCTGGAGATGCTCGGCAGCCGGTTGCTGGCGCCTGTCTTCGGAAATTCCTTGTACGTATGGGGCGCGCTGATCGGCGTGATCCTGGCGGCGATGAGCAGCGGCTATGCCTTCGGCGGGTGGTTATCGGATCGACAGCCCGGCGAGAAGGTCCTGGCATGGCTTCTGCTGTTTTCCGGAGGCTGGACCTTTCTGCTGGCGTGGAGCGGACATCCCGTCATGTTCAAGGTCGCCGCGCTGACGGACGACCCACGATGGGGACCCTGCTTGGCGGCGAGCTTCTTACTGGCCCCTCCGGCGTTTGGTCTCAGCGGGGTGCTCCCAGCTCTTCTCCGCCTGGCCGTGAAGGACATGGGATATTTGGGGCGACATGCCGGGCGCATGATCGCGGTCTCGACGGTGGGGAGCTTGGCCGGAACCTGGGGCACGGCCTTCTTTCTTTTGTCCTGGCTGGGAACTCTGGCGCTGATCGGCTGGTTGGGCGGGATTCAGATTGCGCTCGGGTTTCTCTGGTTCGAGCGAGGGGCTGCGTTCAGAACGCGGTCCGTTCTTCCCGTTCTCGGCGGGCTGTTCCTTCTGGGAGGATTGGTGGGTCTGGGCGGCCTGGCGATATATCGTATCCAACAATTGCCGAAGCCCGTGTATCAGGAAGACAGTCCCTATCAGCAGATCCGCGTGCGGGATGACGACTTGTTTCGCTATTTGATCCTCGATCGGACCTTCCATGCTGTGATGTGGAAGGCCGACCCCGTCACGCTGTTCTTGCCTTACAGCCAACTGTTTGTCGCGGCTCTTGCGCTCGTGCCTGAGCCCACGCGCGGCTTGATTCTGGGGCACGGCGGCGGATCAATGGCGAAATGGCTAGCTCGGACCTGGCCGGACCTGGAACTGGACGTGGTCGAGGTCGATCCTGCCGTCGTGCGTGTCGCAGAGCAGTATTTCGAATATCACCCGCCTCCATGGCACCATATTCATGTCAAAGATGCGCGAGCGTTCCTCCGCTCCGCGGCAACGACCTACGATGTGATCTGGATCGACGTCTTCGCCAGGCATATGGTGCCGTTCCACCTCACGACCACGGAGTTTTTTTCTGAAGTGCGAGCTCACCTGAAACCCGATGGCGTCGTCGTCGTCAATTTGGCCACATCGGGAGGAGGCGGCGATCGCTTGCGGGAGAGTGCCGTCGTGCAAACGTTGCATACGGTGTTCCCAGCCATCGAATCGTTCGGAGTGAAAGGCCCCTGGCGGACGAAACCCCCGGGCGCGCAGAATCTACTCTTCTTCGCCGGAGCTCCCCTCGAGCGAATGACCTTCGAGCAATTTGTGAATCGAGTCAGCGCCCTTGCGGCAGAGGGACGGCTTCCAATGGAAGCGCTGGCGTTGTTGTCGACGCGCAAGACGGGTGCCTGGCCGGCAGGCCTAGCCCTCACGGATGACTATGCTCCCTACGATCTCCTAATCGGGCGCGCAGTCGATGACGGGGGACCGTCGCCTACAGGCTCATCGCAATGATATGAAAGCGTTGAAGAAATTGGTGCGGGCTCGCACGCCGGCTCGCCGGACAGCGGGTCGCGGGGCCTCCCGAACTACAGCTTGCTTCCCTTTTAACCCCTATGCTATAAGGTGTGCCACTCGACGCAATGTCGTGTGTTGACGGCGAAAGAAGAGGATCGGCCTTCTGGGGCGAGTTCAACAATCCGTAGGCTTGGCGAGAGTTCTTTACTAACCTAATCACATCTCTTTTTCATGAAGGAGGTAGGTCATGGGCAAGATGATCTTATCTGTCTTTTTTGGCCTCGTCATGGTTGTGGCCGGCGCCTCGGGAGCCTTCGCTCACCAGGCTGGCGGCGTCGAAATCGGCGATCTCGAAACAGGGTCCGTGGTCGGTCAACCGTTCAAGGAGTTGGTGGTTGACGCCGAATTCCATGCGGTTGAGATCGGAAACGTCAAAGCCTGGTATCCGCCCGCTACGATCATCGATTTTAAGGCTCGTCCAGGTCGGCCGGTGCTGTTCAAGGTTACGAACAGTTCTTCAGCCGAGCACGGCTTCTTGCTGACCGCTGACGAGGCATTCGGGGCGCCGACGGTGTTAAAGGCTCAAATCGTGCTGAAGCCGGGGGAGACCAAATACATCGGTATTCCTACCAGCGACCTCTTCTACGCTACAACGGGCGTGACATTGAAATATCGCTGCCATCTGCATCCGGCCCACGTCGGCGGGACCTTGCTGATGATCAAGTAAGATCGCGGCAAAACAGCCGGGCATGAAGAACCCCGTTCATCCCGGGAGGATGAACGGGGTTCTTTTTTGGTTCGTGATCCGCACTAACTTGTTCAGGTCTGGCTCTGCGCTTCCGGCTGACAATCGGGAGGCGAGTCGAGCGGGATGGTCTGTGCTCCGGCCACTTTGCCCTCGACGATCAACAGAAGAAACCGGCTTTCGGTCGGTTCTTGTTTAAATCGTTCCTGGACAACGGTGTTGACGTCGACGACGATTTCACCATCGTCCCATTGCGTGCTGTTCACCACCCAGAAATGGCTGGTCGCGTCCGGGAAGCGTGTAGTCACGAAGCGCTCGATGATGGAGCCGAGGTCGCCTGTGCTTGGCTCAGCCGGTGTCGCCAGCCCCAGGGTCAACGCAGCAAAACAGAGCATCGTCCATTTGTGTCTCATGGTTTCACCTCCGAGCGCCTGACAAAGTCCGTTCGGCCGGACGTTTCCATTGAGCTATAATCGGCTGCCCCGCCGTGGTGGCTCTTGAAGGTAAACTCGCTTCACCGCAAAATTGTACTGCTCTGTCGACTATAAAATCCAGGAATATGCTGGTTCGTGCCGCGGTGGATCGCTCGCGCGCACCAAAAGCAAACAGAAAGGCCTTCTCCTCCACAGTGGAGGAGAAGGCCTTCGAGGGAACTGTCGGACGGTGCGAAAAGGCGTCGTGGATCCGACGGCCGAGGCGGTTTAATTCCGCACCCCGCTCCATACCTTCTCGGGATTGATCTCCTTGTCGGGATTGAGCTTTTTCGCTTTCTCTAAGAGTACCTCTGTGGTCTCGGGATAGGCCGGATCAGGAACACAACAGTTGTCTACCGGGCACACGGCGGCGCACTGGGGTTCGTCGAAGTGGCCGACACATTCGGTGCAGCGATCGTGGGTGATGACATAAATGTTGTCGCCTACCCCCTGGCCCTCGCTGACATGGTAACCTTTGCTCTCGGCATCGCTCCGGGTTTCGAAGATAGCTTCGTTGGGGCACTCCGGGAGACAGGCTCCACAGGAGATGCATTCGTCAGTAATCAGCAGTGCCATGACCCTTGCCTCCTTCTCGCGGTGTCAGATGTGCTAGAAAAGACGGATCGAACCTGAGTTAACGGGTCGCTTCCGCGCGGCCTTCTAAGATCACAAAAAGTATGTCATTCTAGTTCGCTGTACTTTTCTAAGTCAACAGCGGCCGCACTGTTCAGAAGACCTATGCAGCTGATAACGATGGGCCGTTCGGCCCAAGCCTCGCAAGAGAAATGTGTGCGCTTCCTGATTTGGAGAGCAACTCGATGACTGATGCCGCGAGCTCCGATCCTCGTCAGAGAAAACAGCGCGCAGTCGTCCTGATCTTACTCGCCGTTTTGTTGATTAGCGCGAGCTTGTTCCTCGGGAATCGCAAGGATTCCGACATCATTGTCGTGACGCTGCCGAGCGGGAAGCAGATCGAAGCCGAGGTCGCCGATACGCCCGAGAAACTGCTATTTGGGCTTGCCTTCCGGGAGGGATTGCCCGAGGGCTCCGGGATGCTCTATATCTTTGAAAGTTCCGGTCCGCATCGCGTCCGCACGAAAGGGTATCGCATTCCGGTCGATATGATCTGGGTCAACGAAAGTCGTCGCATCGTCCATCTCGTTGAACGTGCGGAGCCGTGTGTGGAGGATCCCTGCCCTTTCTACGGGCCTCCTCCGGAACACGCGCGCTATCTCATTCAGGCGACGGCCGGGCTGATCCGTCGCGAGCGTCTCCAGACCGGGGCCGCGTTGAAGTTCGCCTTGCGGCTGTAGAATCCTCGGGAGCCCCCTCGGGCTGACGGTTGAGAAAGGGTTGAATGATGAGCGGGTTTCAATTCGTGGCTCGTGTCGACGAGATTCCTCCGGGTCGCTCGAAGGTCGTGATCGTGGACGAGAAACCGATCGCGGTATTCAACGTCGATGGTACGTTTTACGCGATTTACAACGTGTGCCCTCATGAAGGAGGCCCGCTTGCCGAAGGGCGGCTGAAGGGGTGCGTGGTGTCCTGTCCGTGGCATGACCTGGCGTTCGACGTGCGGAACGGGCAGGGAACAGATGGAGGCGGATACTGCGTCGGCAGTTATGAAGTCCGCGTCGAGGGGCAGGACGTCTTCATCGGCGGCCGGCGAAGAATCTAGTCAAGACGAAAACCATGGATCGACAGGTCGAGGCGCTGGCGAGCGAGCTGGATCGAGACGCAAAGGTGCTCGAGTCTCGAGTGGACGAGCCGTTTCAGATTCACCTTTGGGAAGATCGGACCCGAGGCGAGCTCTGGATTCCTTCTTACGATCCTGCGGCGTTGGTCCTGGTCGGCGATGATTTTCTGCGGATCGCGAGCGGCAATGCGGTCGATGCCGGTCGTCGAACTTTTGAGTTCAAAGCGGTCGCGCCTGGTACGCACCGGGTGGTGTTCGAAAAGCGGATGGGCTGGAAGTTTACAGCCGAGGACCGGCGCATGTTCCTCGTCCAGGTCTTTTCTGGGGTCGACCGCCCGGCGAGGCGATGATGCCTGACATCGGATTTGTCAACGGACGCTTCATGCCGCTGGCAGAAGCCGTCGTTTCCGTCGAGGACCGCGGATTTCAATTCGGCGACGGGGTCTATGAAGTCATCCGTACGTACGGAGGTCGGCCGTTTCAACTGGATGCGCACCTCGTCCGGCTGGAGCGCAGCGCAAAGGCCATTGACTTGCCCTGCCCGCTCTCTCACGCCCAATGGACGGAACGGGTCACCGAGGGAATCCGTCTGGCCGGATACCGGGAGTGTAAGGTTTATATTCAGCTCACGCGAGGGCCCGCGCCCAGAGATCATCTGTTCCCGACCGGCGTCAGTCCGACCGCGGTGATGACGGTCCGGGAACTGCATCCCCTGAGCGACAGCCTCCGGTCCGGCGTGGACACGATCACGCTCCAGGACTTCCGCTGGGGCCGATGCGACGTCAAAAGCGTGAGTCTATTGGCCAACGTTCTGGCTCGCCAGCTCGCCAAAGACGCGGGTGCGTTTGAAGCCATCTTTATCAGGAACGGAGAGGTCACGGAAGGCGCGGTCAGCAACGTGATGATCGTGCGACGCGGCGTCCTCATGACGGCCCCGGAGGGAGAGCGCATCCTGTCCGGCGTGACGAGGGGTCTGGTGCTCGAACTGGCTCGCAAGGAGGGTCTCACCGTATATGAACGCCCCGTGTCGGAAGCAGAGTTGCGGGGGGCCGACGAGGTCTTTCTGACCGGGACGACCGTCGAAGTGTTGCCGGTCAACCGGATCGACGGGATCGCGGTCGGGTCCGGTCGGCCTGGACCTGTTGCGAATCTCTTGAGAGAACGTTTTCGCGACCTGACGGCATAAGGGCCCCTTGCTTTGCTAGGGGTATCATGGTATTTTGCTTCCGCTTCAAGTGGGCGTTGGCCCACTTTTTTGTTTGCGGTGATGGCTGCGGCGGCGGTCGCGGAGGAATATGTGTACGGTTCCCAGCGCGTCGCTGAGCGCATCCGGGAGATCGCGTCTCCGATTCTCTGGGCGCTCGGCTTGGAGTTGGTGGACGTCGTCTGTTCGGGGCAAGGTCCTCGCACGGTCGTTCGGATCTTCATCGATAAGCCGGGCGGCGTGACGTTACGCGATTGCGAGCAGGCGCACTTGTCGCTCGGTCCGGCCATGGACGTGGCAGACCCTATCCCGCATGCGTACACGCTCGAGGTGTCGTCCCCCGGATTGGATCGACCCTTGAAGCGGGTCGAAGATTACCGCCGTGCGATCGGGAAATCCCTCAATCTGAAGTTGAAGGCTCCTTACGAAGGTCGGTGGCGGATCGCCGGGCGCCTTGTGGAGGTCGAAGATCACGTCGTGGTGGTGGAGTTGTTGGAGGACTCGACGGTTCGGAAAACAGTCCGGTTGCAGTTGGAGGGTATTGCAGAGGCCAAGCCAGAGGTGAAGTTTTAGGGTGCGCGAGGGCGAAGGTGAGCCATGAACAGAGAATTGATCGCGGTCATTGATCAAATCGGACGGGAAAAGGGCATCGACAAGGCGAGAGTGATCGGCGCCATCGAAGCGGCCCTGCAGACTGCGGCGAAAAAACGATTCGGGCAGGCCGAGAATATTCAGGTCGAAATCGACCCGAAAACCGGCGAGATATCGGTCGTCTCGAAAAAAGTCATCGTCGATACGGTCACCAATCCCAAAGCGGAAATTTCACTCGCCGAAGCCCGAGAGTTCGACAGCGAGGCGGAGATCGGCGATGAGATCGGCTCGTTGATCGAGATGGACGAACTGGGTCGCATCGCGGCGCAAACGGCCAAGCAGGTGATCTTTCAGAAGGTCCGGGAGGCCGAGTGGGAGGCGGTTCAAAAGGAGTATGCGACGCGGGTGGGCGATCTGATCAACGGGATCATCTTGGGCATGGAACGGCGCAACTACCTGGTCGACCTGGGCAAGACGGAAGCGATCCTTCCCGTTCAGGAGCAGATCCCCCGGGAAACCTACCGACGGGGGGATCGAGTCAAGGCGTATCTGTTGGAAGTGCGGCGCACGCCCAAGGATGTGCAAGTGATTCTGTCTCGCAGCCATCCTCAGTTCGTCGCCAAGCTCTTTGAGATGGAGGTGCCCGAGGTCTCGGAAAAGATCGTGGAGATCAAGGCGATCGTGCGGGAGCCGGGCGATCGGACGAAGATCGCGGTCGCGTCGCGCGACAAGGCTGTGGACCCGGTCGGGGCCTGCGTCGGCATCAAAGGGTCGCGGGTGCAGGCGGTTGTGCGGGAGTTGCGGGGAGAAAAGATCGACATCGTCGCCTGGACGTCCGATCCGCGGGTGTTCATCGCGGAAGCGCTCAACCCGGCCACCATCGAAAAGGTCGGGATCGATGAAGAGAAGAAATCCGCGCTGGTCGTCGTCGCGGATTCGCAACTCTCGCTGGCGATCGGCAAAAACGGCCAAAACGTCCGTTTGGCGGCCAGGCTGACGGGCTGGAAAATCGATATCATCAGCGCGACCGAATACGAGAAAGAGAAGGCTGAGCGGGATAAGGAGATCAAGGCGGCCCTTGCGGAGGAAGCCGAGGCGCAACGGGAACAGGAGGAAGCGGCCCGGGCGAGCCGTGGCGCCAGCGAGGAGTCGGCTGCCGCCGAGGCCGCCGCTGCGGGCGAGGTCCAATAGGGATGGTTCGAGATGCGAGTGTATGAGCTGGCCAAGAAGTTGGGCATGGAGAACCGAGAGCTCATTCCCGAATTGAAGCGGATGGGTATTACGGTCGCCTCCCATAGCAGCGCCCTCGACGATGAGACGGCCCGGCGCGTCATTGAAAGATTGACGCCGAAAGGCAAGATCTCGGTCAAAAGCGGCGCCAAGACCGCGGAGTCAGGCGATCACATGGAGTCTCGGACGGAAAGAAAGGGAAGCCGTTCTCACAGGGAAGAGGCGAGCGCGGCGCTCCAGGCTTCGGCGAGGGAGACGTTGCGCGATTCAGGCAGGCCTGCGTCCGCGCGACTACAGCCTTCGGTCGTCGAGGAACCCCCGAAGCCCGACAAGCGGCGAATTCTGATCAAAAGGAAAAAGACCGAAGAATCGGCTGCGGAGACGGTCTCTGGCGCACCGTCGGAAATTTCCGCCAAGCCTGGCCTGCCTCTGCAGGACGCGGCCCGAGCGGCCGGCCCTTCGCCGACGCCCGAGGTGACCGCGCCACCAGCGGTTGAATCCCAAATCGAGAGCGTGCAACCTCCAACGCGGCCGCCGGATCATGCGCCCGTCGGTCCTCAGCCTGAGTTGCGCGAAGCCAAACCGACTCAGCCGGCTCCAGCCTCCGCTGTAGAACCACTCCTCTCTGTGGGGAAGAAAAAGAGTTTTTCGATCGAGACGCTCGAGCCCGAAGGAGTTGGGCTGAAGGACAAGCTCAAGAAAGTCCGCAAACCCGGTCGGGCCCGCGAAGAAGAGGACGTCAGGTTTCGGGACGATGCGGCCCGCTGGGAGGACCTGCGGGCGATCCCCGTGCACAGGAGGGAAGACCGCTCTCGCCATGTTCAGCCGAGCTCCGTCGCCGAGATCACCAAGCCTCGCAAGAAGAGCGTTAAGCTGGCCGCCGGTCTGACGGTGAAAGAGTTTGCGGAACTGATTGGACAGCGCCCGGCCGATATCGTCCGCAAGTTGATGGAGATGGGACAAATGCTGACCTTCAATCAACCCATCAACCTGGACGCCGCCGTGCTGATCGCCGAGGAATTCGGCGTCAAGGCGGAAGTCTCGACTGAAAAAGCGGTCGAGGAACTGCTGGAAGAAGCGGCCGAAGGGATCGGCGACGAACGGTTGGAGCCGCGGCCTCCCGTCGTTACGATCATGGGGCACGTTGATCATGGCAAGACCTCGCTGCTGGACGCGATCCGTCAGACCAGAGTGACGGAGCAGGAAGCCGGCGGCATCACGCAGCATATCGGGGCCTACACGGTCCGCGTAAACGGCAGGCAAGTGACCTTCCTGGACACGCCGGGCCACGAGGCCTTCACCGCCATGCGCGCGCGAGGGGCGAAGGTCACCGATATCGTCGTGCTCGTCGTGGCGGCCGATGACGGTGTGATGCCGCAAACCATCGAAGCCATCCACCACGCAAAGGCGGCCGGGGTGCCGCTCATTGTCGCGATCAACAAGATCGACAAGCCCGGCGCAAACCCGGATCGAGTCAAGCACGCGCTGTCTGAGCACAACCTGATTCCCGAAGCCTGGGGCGGCGACACCATCATGGTCGAGGTCTCGGCCAAGCAGAAAGTCGGATTGGAGACGTTGCTGGAGATGATTCTGCTTCAGGCCGAGGTGCTGGAGCTCAAAGCTGATCCATACCGTCCTGCCAAAGGAACCGTGATCGAAGCCAAATTGGATCGCGGGCGCGGACCCGTGGCGACGGTGTTGGTTCAAAGCGGCACGCTGCGCGTGGGGGACGCGTTCGTGGTTGGAACGTTCAGCGGCCGTGTCCGGGCGCTGATCACGGATACGGGCAGCAAGGTGCTGGAAGCCGGGCCCTCGACACCGGTCGAGGTCATCGGCCTGCCCGGCGTCCCCTCGGCCGGCGACGCCTTCCAAGTCGTTAAAGATGAGCGCGTGGCCCGGGAGATTGCCGAGGCCCGGGCGCTCAAGCAGCGGACCGCAGACTTGGCGGGACCCGCGAAAGTCACCCTCGATGATCTGTACGCCAAGATCAAGGAGGGAGATGTCAAAGAACTGCCTCTCGTGATCAAGGCCGATGTGCAGGGTTCCGCCGAAGCGTTGGCGGCTGCGGTGGAGAAACTCCCGGCTGGTGCCGTCAAGCTGCGCGTCATCCACAGCGGGGTCGGCGGCATTACGGAAACCGACGTGCTCCTGGCGTCCGCATCGCGGGCGATCATCATCGGGTTCAACGTGCGCCCTGAAACCAAGGCCGCGGCGTTAGCCGAGCAGGAAGGCGTCGACATTCGCCTCTACAGCATCATCTACGACGCCATTGCGGACATCAAGGCTGCGATGGAGGGATTGCTCGAGCCCACGTTGAAAGAGCGCGTGCTGGGGCGGGCTGAAGTGCGTCAGCTCTTCACGATCCCCAAAGTCGGCGTCATCGCCGGCTGCTATGTCGTCGACGGAACGATCACCCGGGCAAGCGCGGGCGTCCGGGTCGTGAGAGACCACGTAACCGTGTATGAGGGCAAACTGGGCTCGCTGCGTCGGTTCAAGGATGATGTGCGGGAGGTCCAGCAGGGGTACGAGTGCGGCATCAGCATCGAGAACTTCAACGATCTCAAAACCGGGGACATCATCGAGGCCTATACCCTCGACAAGGTCGCGGCTAAACTCTGAGCGAAAGTTCCGGTGTCTCCGCGGCGGTGGCCATGATCGTCGGGCTGTGCACAGTCGAGCTGTTCATTCCGGACGGCCACTCTCTCAAAGCTAAGCGGCAAATTCTGGTGAGTCTCAAGGACCGGCTGCACGGCAAGTTCAACGTTTCCGTGGCGGAAGTGGGCGAACAGGAATTGTGGCAAAAAGCGATCCTCGGCATCGCTTGCGTCTCGAACGAGCGGACCCATGTCAACCGGATTCTGGATCAGGCCCTGAACGTCATTCGCGGCGTCCCGGCCGTTCAGGTCGTGCGTTCCCAGATCGAGCTGTTATGAGGGGTGCGGCGGGCGCGAAGACAGAGGTCTGCGTGAAAGCGTGCCTGCGGGCGAGGCGAAGCTGCGGGGGGCGGAGATGAAGACCGCATACAAGCGCGCCGCTCGGGTGGCCGATCAAATCCGCATGGAAGTCGCCGACATCCTGATGCGCAGGACGAAAGACCCTCGCCTGCGCTCCGTCACGGTGACGGATGTGCTGCTCAGCAATGACCTGCGCCTGGCCCGTGTCTACGTGACCACGATTGTGGGAGAGGAAAGAGAGCAGGAAGTCTTCGCCGGACTGAGCGGAGCCAATGGGTTCATTCGGACCGAGTTGGGGCGGCGGCTGGCGATCCGCCATACCCCGGAACTGATTTTCGTGAAGGATGTCAGCGGCCCGCGGGGGGATCGGGTGCTGCAATTGCTTGACAGTCTCAACGCCGAGTCGGCGCCGTCCGAGTCGGGTCCTGCGCCTCGAACTGGTGATCCTTCGGACGTATCATAGAGAGCAGCCTGCGGGGGAATGTAAAAATGGCGCACGGCGCCCAGACATCTCGAACCTGTGAAGTCGGCGACGGTGTTTTGAACGTGAATAAGCCGGCCGGGCGGACCTCGCACGATGTGGTGGCCAAGGTGAGGACTTTATTGCGGGAGAGCAAAGTCGGCCATGCCGGCACCTTGGACCCGGCGGCGACGGGGGTGCTGCCCTTGCTGATCGGGCGTGGGACGCGGATCGCCGAATATCTGCTGGATTGGGACAAAGAATATCGGGCAGTGCTGCGGCTGGGAGCGACGACTGATACCCAGGATGCGACCGGCGTCACGTTGACGACGCATTCTTTGGAAGGATTGACTGAGAACCGAATCCATGAGGCGGTGGTGCGCTTTCAGGGACGGCTGAAGCAAATCCCGCCCATGTATTCGGCCGTGAAAATCGGAGGCGTTCCGCTGTATAAGGCAGCGCGAGCGGGCAGGATCGTGGAGCGCGAACCGCGTGAAGTGACCGTCTATGAAATCGAGGTGTTGGACGTCCGGGTGCCCGACGTGTCGTTGCGCGTGCGGTGTTCGAAAGGCACATACGTGCGGACGTTGTGCGTCGATATCGGCGAAGCCCTTGGGGTGGGAGGACATTTGCGGGCCTTGGAACGTTGGCGTGTGGGACCGCTCGTCTTGGAGCAAGCGGTTACGTTGGAGGACATCGGCCGTCAGTATGTAACGGGACGGCTGGCCGAGTCTCTGCTGTCGTTGGACGAGATGCTCCGAACGATGCCCGCAGTCATCGTGGATCAGCCCACGGCTCGGAGAGTCGTTCACGGGGTGCCGGTTCCGTTGCGGGCTGTTGTGAAATGGGAGTCTGTGGCCGGAAAGTTGGGCCAGGGAGGGCCGGTCCGGATTAAGGATCGGACAGGCCGGCTGCTTGCAATCGGCATCTTGCCGGGCGGAGTTGAAGCAGTCGCCGAGTCCGCCGGCCGGGCGGAAGCCGCGGTGGCGGTCGAGAAAGTGTTGGTCGAGGTTTAACGCGAGTAGGGCGGACGGGAGACAACAAGGGAGCTGGGTAGAGTCATGGCATTGCTTAAGGAAACGAAGACCGAGCTGATTCGGCAATATCGGCGGCACGACGCGGACAGTGGTTCACCGGAAGTGCAGATCGCCATCCTGACGAACCGGATCGGCTACCTGACGGAGCATTTCAAATTTCATAAGAAGGACCATCATTCGCGGCGGGGGTTGCTCAACTTGGTCAGCCGCCGACGGCGGCTGTTGGACTATCTGCGTCGCGTCGATGACGCCCGCTATCGAGCGGTTCTGGAGCGACTGGGAATCCGGAAGTAACCCCGGAGCCCCAGTCGCTCCCGCGCTTCGGCGCGTTTATTCACCGGCTGTCGCCACAGGTGAACACGGACATGGGCTGGAACCAAGCCGGCAGCCAGCCATTCGCTATGAGCTGGTTTGCTATGAGCTGTGAGTTCAAGCGCATCTCTGTGGGCATCTGTGGGACAGGGAATCAAGGGAGACCATAGATGATACACACAGTGGAGCTAGATGTCGCAGGCCGCAGGCTGAGACTCGAAACGGGGCGCGTGGCGAAGCAGGCTGGCGGTGCCGTATGGGCGTCCTACGCCGACACGGTCGTGCTGGCCACGGCCGTGGCCTCGCAGACCGTGAAACCGGGAATCGATTTTCTTCCGTTGACCGTTGATTATCAGGAGAAAGCCTACGCGGCCGGCAAGATTCCAGGCGGCTATTTTAAGCGAGAAGGGCGTCCCTCGGAAAAAGAGGTTCTGACCAGTCGGTTGATCGATCGGCCCCTACGGCCGTTGTTTCCGGACGGCTACTACTTCGAGACGCAAGTCATCGCCTCCGTGCTCTCGGCCGACAAGACGGGTTCCTCGGACGTGATCGGCATCACCGCGGCGTCGGCGGCGGTGGCGGTCTCCGACATCCCGTTCAACGGACCGGTAGCCGGAGTCAAGATCGGGCGTGTGGACGGGCGGTTCGTCGTCAATCCCGACCTGGATACGCTCGAGCGGAGCGACTTGCACCTCGTGGTCGCCGGAACCGCGGACGCGGTCATGATGGTAGAAGGAGGAGCCAACGAGCTGCCCGAAGATGTCATGATCGAAGCGATCGAGCTGGCGCACGAGGAAATCCGAAAAATCGTGGCCAAAATCGTTGAACTCCAGGCGCTGGCCGGCAAACCCAAGCGCCCAGTGGTGAACGAGCAGATCGATCCGGCTTTGGCGGAAGCCGTGCGAGGCCTTGTGGCGGGCCCCATCCGCGACGCGATCCTCATTCCAAACAAAACCGCGCGGCAGGAGCGGCTAGATCAAATCCTCGGCGAAGCCATCGAAAAGCTCAAGAGCGACGACCCGAATCGCGAGCGGCACGTCAGGCTGGTCTTTCACTCCCTGGAATACAGCGAAGTGCGCAATATGATTCTGGAAAAGGGCGTGCGGGCCGATGGCCGAGGGCCGGCCGACATCCGGCCGATCACCTGCGAAGTTGGTGTCCTGCCCCGCACCCATGGGTCGGCGCTGTTCACGCGAGGAGAAACCCAGAGCCTGGCGGTCGTCACGTTGGGAACGACCGAAGACGAGCAGCGGGTGGACGCGCTGGAAGGCGAATATTCTCGGACCTTCATGCTCCATTACAATTTCCCGCCTTTCAGTGTCGGCGAGGCGAGGCCGCTTCGTTCTCCCGGACGTCGGGAGGTCGGACACGGCGCACTGGCGGAGCGAGCCCTCAAACCTGTCATTCCCTCCAAGGAGACGTTCCCCTACACGCTCCGGATCGTGTCTGACATCCTCGAATCGAACGGATCGTCGTCGATGGCGACCGTCTGCGGCGGCACGATGGCCCTGATGGACGCAGGGGTGCCGATCAAGGAACCGGTCGCGGGGATCGCCATGGGGCTCATTAAAGAGGGAGACCGGGTGATGGTGCTCTCAGACATCCTGGGCCTGGAAGATCATCTGGGGGACATGGACTTCAAGGTCACGGGGACCAAGCACGGTGTGACGGCCTTGCAGATGGACATCAAGATCGCCGGCATCACCCCGGCGTTAATGAAGCAGGCGCTGGATCAAGCCCGGGTAGGACGACTGCATATCCTCGTGCGGATGCTCGAAGCGCTCAGCGGACCTCGGGCGAACTTGTCGCCCTTCGCGCCTCGCATTTTCACCATGAAGGTGAAGCAGGACAAGATTCGCGAAGTCATCGGCCCGGGAGGCAAGACCATCCGCAGCATCATCGCCGAGTGCGGCGTCAAGATCAATGTGGAGGACAGCGGCGTCATCTCGATCGCCGCCGTGGACGAAGCGTCGGCCAAAAAAGCGATGGACATGATCAACAAGCTGACGGAAGAGGTCGAGGTCGGAAAGATCTACTTAGGGACGGTGCGCAAGATCATGGATTTCGGGGCATTCGTCGAAGTCCTGCCCGGAACCGACGGATTGGTGCACATTTCGCAACTCGCCCATCATCGCGTGAAGTCCGTCTCCGACGAGGTGTCCGAGGGCGATCAGATCCTGGTCAAGGTCCTCGAAATCGACAAGCAAGGCAAGATTCGGTTGAGCCGCAAGGAAGCGATGCCCGCGCCCTCGGCATCCGCCACGAAAGAGCCTGCCGCAGGATAACAAGACGTGTACAGAAAGCTCGTGTTGGACAACGGTCTTCGTGTGGTCGCCGAGCGGATTCCGACCCTGAAATCGGTAACCGTCGGGATTTGGGTCAATGTCGGCTCACGCGATGAGCGGAAGGGCGAGGAGGGGCTCTCCCACTTCATCGAGCATATGTTTTTCAAAGGGACCCGGCGGCGTTCGGCGACGCAGATCTCGCGGGAGATCGACGCGCTCGGCGGAGAGATGAACGCCTTTACCGGCCGGGAGACCACGACGTTTTACGTCAAGGTGCAGGACCAGCAGATCGAGCCGGCGCTTGAATTGCTCGCGGACCTGTTTCATCATTCCCGCTTCGATTCCAGAGAAGTTCAAAAAGAAAAACAAGTGGTCCTCGAAGAAATCCGGATGGTGCAGGACGACCCAGAAGATCTCGTGCAGGACCTCCATACCAAACAGGCCCTGGCCCGCCATCCGCTCGGGCGTCCGATCTTGGGACATGCGGCCACGATCAAGGCGCTGCGACGGCAGAACCTGCTGAGTTATACGCGGCGACACTATGATCCGCGTCACACGATCATCGCGGTGGCTGGAAATTTTGAGGCCAAGACAGTCGAGCCGTTGCTGGCCCGCCTCTTCGGCAGATTCAAAGCGACCGGCTTTCCGCAGCCCGACCGATGGCCGCCGGAAATCAAAGGCGGCGTGGTCGTTCGGCAGAAGCGGTTGGAACAGGTTCATCTCTGTCTGGGGCTCAAGGGGGTGCCGGCCGGGCATAAGGATCGGTACGCGGCCCATGCGTTGAACGGGATCTTGGGCGGCAGCGTGAGTTCGCGACTGTTTCAGGAAATCAGGGAGAAGCGCGGTCTGGCTTATTCGATCTATTCCTACCTCTCGACCTTTTCCGATGCGGGGACCCTCACCGTGTACGCAGCGACGAGACCCAAAGAAGCGCCGCGCGTGATCGAGTTGGTCTGCCGCGAGCTGAGGCGTCTGCGGTCTTCCGGTGTGGGGAAAAAAGAACTCGATCGGACCAAAAACCAGATGAAAGGCAGTCTGATGTTGAGCCTGGAGAGTTCGCACAGTCGGATGAGCAAGCTGGCCAAGGATGAGCTCTATCTGGGCCACCACACGTCCCTCGCCGACATGCTGGTCGAAATCGATCGGGTTTCCGAAGAACAAGTGCACCGCTTGAGTTGTGAATTGTTCGACCCCGACAGTCTCTCCATCACTGCACTGGGACCTATTTCCAGAAATGCAATCCAGCCGTCTCTCCTCTGAGAACCCTCCTTCTATCGAACGACCGTCGCCGGTCGGTTTCGTGATCGGCAAGCTCGTTCGCAAAAACTTGAGATTCCAGGAGTTTTCGATATGGGGTTGCAGGAAGAGGCGGCCCAAAACATTCCCTTGACACCATAGAGGGATTTCAGTACGATGTCCGCGTTTTTCAGCGTCGAAAGGCTATTTCTACAAACGCGCGGGGCGGGGACGAAACGAAAGGGGGTGTGGCACGCAGTTCTCGCATTGGGGCGTTCTGGAAATTTTACATTTGGAATTTTCGTTTTCTGAAAGCAGCTCTTAATCGTGTTTGTCATTCATGAAGGAGGTATGAGGTATGAAGAGGGTCGTAGTCATAGCGGCAATTGCACTGCTTGCCAGTGCGGGCTTGATGACGGCCGAGTTTGTGGCCGCAGCCGACGCTCCCAGCGCTGCGGGTCCCACGGAGCAGGTCGTCGGTGGAAAACCTCTGAAGGGTGAACCCGTCAAGACGTTGAAGGGGCGCGTGTGGGCGCAATGGGCGGACAACCCAGACACGGAGCTGTTGTTCGGGATTCAGTACTGGAACACCGGCGAGCCGGCGTCAGGGACTCCTTTTGGTCGCTCTTCCACCGACTTGGATGTGAAGCCGCCCGATCCGCTGTTCACCTGCTGCGCATGGGGTTTCACCGGCGGAACGGAAAAGAACAATCCGTACTCCGGCTGGTACCATGCTGCGACGACCGTCCGCCTGGCGGTGAAGGACAAGGCGCTTATGGACCAGATCATTAAGGCGTCCCAGGACCTCGTGGCGATGGAAGTGACCCTCGACGGGAGGACCATCACCGGATTCAAGGTTCTCAAATAAGTTTTCATGCATGACACTTTTTTCGGGACGAGTTTTTATCGTTCATAGCCTGCGTTGAAGGAGGGATGCGATCATGAAGCTTCATAAGAAAGGCTGGGCCTTCATGGCTGCGTTGGCCTTGGTGGTCGGCGCGACGTCGACCGCTCTCGCGATCGAGGCATTCCAGGAGCGGTTTGAATGGGGGGATATGAGCAAGCCGACAACCCTCCAGGGACGAGTCATCATCCTGGATCCGTACGATGAGGCGGTGTGGATCAACATCGCGGTGTTCGGCGGCAACGCCGAGAGCGGATATTTCTGGCAGAAGATTCATCCGGGCAAGACCCTAAAATTCTACGCCGCGAACAAAGAGGTGTGGGAGAAGCTGAAAGGATTGGCGCGCCCGCACGCGGGTCCGGCTGCCGCCAAGGAAGTGCCGCCGGCAAGCAAGGCGGCCTTGGTCGAGTTCGTCGCCCAGGAAGTTGAGCAGAACCATCGGGTGATTCACTCCGTCAAGGAACTTCCGGAAATCGCCGGCGCACCTGGCAAGTACATGAGCATCTCCGCCCTTCGGCTCAAGGAATGCCAGGGGAAGAGTGATGTGGACCCGGCCTGTTGGAAGGCGAAGCAGGCACTCAATACTTCTCCCAAGGGCGCGGAGGCGGTGGCGATGCAGTACGACGTGCTAAGCCCCGACAAGCAGCCGCTTGCCGGGTTGATTCCGTGGACGGCTCCTTATAACGAAGGAAAATAACGCGAGAGCAATGGCGGAAAGAGGCGGCACCCCGGCGTGGGGTGCCGCCTCTTTTTTGTGTGGTGGGTGTGGCGCGCGTCTACTCCGCTTTCTCCTGAAGCCGCCGCTGGAGATCGGCTAGGCGGTTCAAGGCGTCCAACGGGGTCATTGAAAACAGATCCATCTGTCGGACTTCTTCGACAATGGGGTGTGGTTGAGGCAGCAGCCCGGCTTCCGGCGAGGCCTGGGCGACGGCGCTCATTTCGCCGACAGCCGCCGTCGGCTGTTCCAGTTGCGCCAAGACTTCCTGGGCGCGGTCGATCACAACCGAGGGAAGTCCCGCCAGCTTGGCGACGTGGATGCCATAGCTGCGGTCCGCCCCTCCGGCCACGATCTTGCGCAAGAAGAGCACGTCTCCATCCCGTTCCTGTACGTCCACGCGGTAGTTCCTGACCCCCTCGCGCTGATTCGCGAGTTGCGTCATCTCGTGATAATGCGTGGCGAACAAGGTCCTCGCGCCGAGGCGACGCCGGTCATGGATGTATTCGGCGATGGCCCAGGCAATACTGAGCCCGTCATAGGTGCTGGTGCCGCGTCCGATCTCGTCCAACAGGATCAGGCTGCGGCGGGTCGCGGAATTGAGAATATTGGCGGTCTCGACCATCTCCACCATGAAGGTGCTTTGTCCTCCCGCCAGATTGTCCGAGGCGCCGACGCGCGTAAAGATGCGATCGACCACGCCGATCTTCGCCTCCGTCGCGGGCACGAAGCTGCCCATTTGCGCCATCAGCACGATCAACGCCACCTGCCGAAGGTAGGTGCTCTTCCCGGCCATGTTCGGGCCGGTGAGGATCAGCAGCCGATTGGTCTCCAGATCGAGCAACGTGTCGTTCGGCACGAACCCGCCGTCACTCTCCAGCCGTTCTACGACCGGATGGCGCCCCTCGACAATGCGAATCGTTTCTCCCTCATCGACGGTTGGGCGGACGTAGCGGTTGAGTGCGGCGGTCTCCGCGAGGGCGGCCAGCACGTCGACCAGCGCGAGCGCGGTGGCGATAGCCTGCAGGCGGGGCGTCTCACGGGCCAACTGCGCCCGGAGGCGCTCGAAGAGTTCCTGCTCGAGCGCTTTGAGCTTGCTTTCCGCGCCGACGACCCGGTCCTCCAACTCCTTTAACTCGGGCGTCATGAAGCGTTCGGCGTTCACCAAGGTCTGCTTACGGATATAGAACTCGGGCACGCGCGAAAGATTCGCCTTCGTGACTTCAATGTAATAGCCGAAGACCTGGTTGTAGCGGACCTTGAGCGAGTCGATGCCGGTGCGTTGGCGCTCCTGCGCCTCCAACCCGGCGATCCAGCTTTTCCCTTCCTTGCTGGCTTTGCGCAGTTCGTCGACTTGAGGGTGGGCGCCGTCCTTGAAGATGCCGCCGTCGCGCCACGTGACCGGCGCATCGGGCTGAATCTCGTGCTCGATCAGGTCGTGCAGGTCTCCGGCGTCGTCCCACGAGCGGACGAGATCGCGGATGAGCGGAGCCGAGAGCCGACAGAGGTGCCGCCGGAGTTCGGGCAGCACCGCAACGGACTGCTTCAGAGCCAACAACTCTCGGGGGCCCGCCACGCCGAGCGAGAGCCTGCTGCTGAGGCGGCCGATGTCTTGCACGCTTCGGAGGGCGGCTCGGATGGCGACACGCGCCTCAAAGGCGTCCTTCAGTTCGGCGACCGCGTCCAGCCGGGAGACGATCGCGTCGCACGAGAGCAACGGCTTCAGAATCCAGTCCCGCATCAAGCGACCGCCCATCGCCGTGACGGTCCGATCCAGAACCGCAAGCAGCGTCGTCTCTCCGCGCCGCTCTCCGCCGGTCATCGGCCGAACCAGCTCGAGGTTCTGAATGGTCACGCTGTCCAGGTGCATGGCCTGGCCGACCCGGCGCACCTCGAGCCGACGGATGTGTTCCAGACATGCCGACGGCTGGGTCTCGCGTAGGTAGCGCAACGCGGCGCCGGCGGCCTGAATCCCCAGTGTCATGGATGCGCACCCGAATCCCTCCAACGAACTGACGCCGAACTGTTGCTGGAGCAGCCGCCGGGCCTCTTGCAGGTCAAAGCGAGCGGAGGGCTGGGCGCAAAGGCGCGATCCCTTGAGTCGCCCGACCCATGTCGCCCCGTCCGGCGGAGCTTCTTCGGGATAGAGCAACTCCTTCGGCTCCAAGCGCGAGAGTTCATCGATCAGGATTGCGGCGGCCCGATCGCCATGGAACTCCATCGTCCAGAATTCCCCGGTCGAGAGATCGAGCGCGGCGAGGCCGAACGAGGAGGCGGCGGCCTGAGCGGAGCGGCGCGACGGAGTTGCAACCGTCGCGAGAAAATTGGATTCGGTAGGCGGCAGGAGTTCCGTATCGATCAGTGTGCCCGGCGTATAGAGGCGTACCACCTCGCGTCGCACGAGACCTTTGGCGAGCTTGGGGTCTTCCACTTGGTCGCAGAGGGCGACCGTCCGCCCCGCCTTCAGAAGCTTGGCGATATAGCCGGTCGCGGCGTGGTAAGGCACCCCGCAGAGCGGGACCGGATTGGCGCTGGCTTTGTCCCTGGACGTCAGCGCAATCGACAACAGCCGCGAGGCCTCTTCCGCGTCCTCGTAAAACATCTCATAGAAATCACCGACGCGGAAGAACAGAATCGCATCACGGTAGCCACGTTTGAGTTCTCGATATTGCCGCATGAGCGGGGTCAGGTCGGCGTCATTCATCGGCACGTTCCTCGAGAAATTCGGAGGCCGTTGGTCCGGAGGGTTTATGTAAGGCCTTGTCCAACGACTGGCGGAGCCGTTCCAGATCCACCTCGGCCTCCTGGAGCGCTTTGGTTTTCCGCCTCAGCTCGATCCGTCCTCGCACCCAGGCGGGGAACAGCAGGATGCCGGCGACCAGCAACCCGGTCGCGAAGGCGCCCAAAATGGGTTTATAAATCGGCGTCGAGGCGGAGCGGAATCCGAAGAAATAGCGGAGCGTGACCTCCTGTTCCTGGTTCTGGAGAAAAAACGCCAGGGAGAGCAGCAACAGGATACCGACGAGAACGAGCCTGATCATGACCGACGCGTTCCGGTTCGCTTGCGCGGGGCCGTCCGGTGGGCGTTCCGCCCCGCGAGAGCGGCGGTGAAACCGGCTTTGAGCTTGCGATAGGTGGCGTCCAAATGTTCTGGCATGACCCTGGTCTCAGAGAACAACGGCATGAAGTTCGTATCGCCGTTCCACCGGGGCACGATATGCAAATGGACATGTCCTTCCACGCCGGCGCCGCTCACCCGTCCCAGGTTCACCCCGACATTGAATCCATCGGGTTTGATCTTCGCCCGCAAGACATGGAGGCTGAGGTTGGTAAGCCGCATCAGGTCCAGCGCGCTTTCGTCCGACAGCCGTTCGGTGCTGTCGACGTGGGCGTAAGGGACCACCAGCAGATGCCCGCTGTTATAAGGAAACAGATTCATCATGACGAACCCGTGCTGGCCCCGATGGAGCAGCAAATTCGCCCGGTCTTGCGAAGCCCTCGCCTTGGCGCAGAAGATGCACCGGGCGGGCTTCGGCGGTTGTCGGATGTATGCCATCCGCCAAGGCGCCCATAACACCTTCATCCGGCTCGACTCCTCGACCGGACGCGGAGCTTTTCCGCAGCGGGACGGATTCTCCTCAACAGCTCCCTCGAGATCGGGCCGGTCGCACTCAGGCGCAGCGCTCTGGTGGCCCGTCCTCTGTGGGTCAGGCGGATCTCCAGCCGATCGTCCGGCAATTCCGAGCCGGCGCGATCCGCCCATTCGACCACCGCGACCGTTTCGCCGTCCAGATAGTCCCAGAGCCCGGTCTGGGCGACGTCATCCTGAGACTCGATGCGGTACAGGTCCGCGTGGGCGAGAAGCAGCCGGCCGTGATATTCGTGAATCAGCACGAAGGTCGGGCTGCTGACCAGGCCGGCTGCTGCACGAAGTCCCGCCGCGATCCCGCGCACCAGCGTCGTCTTTCCGGTTCCGAGGTCGCCATACAGGCCGATCACTTCGCCCCCGCGCAGGGCCCGGCCGATCACCCGACCGAAGCGGTCCGTATCCGCAACGGACGCGGACAAAAACCAGAGGCCGTCTCCGGACGAGGTTGCCCGCGTCGCGCTCGTCACGCGTCGGGAGGACAGGACCGAATGCTTAGCGTCGTGAAACTTGGACGAGGGCATGGGGAATCTGATCGATGACATCTCCGGCGATCATGCCGGCGAGACCCAGTCGAGCAGCCGCGAGATCTCCTGCCAGACCGTGGAGAAAGGTGGCGGCGCAAGCGGCGTCCCACTGCGTGAGGCCCTGGGCCAGCAAGCCGACGATCATGCCGGTGAGCACATCGCCGGTCCCGGCCGTGGCCATGCCCGGGTTGCCGGTCGGGCAGATGGCGACCGCGCCGTCCGGTCTGGCCACGACGGTCCTGGCTCCTTTCAACACCAGGACCACGCCCCGCTGGGCGGCGAATCGGCTGGCGATGCCGATGCGGTCCGCGTTCACTGATTGCGGCGTCGCCTCCGCTTCCAGCCTGGCCATTTCGCCGGGGTGCGGCGTGAGAATCGGCGGCGTTTTGCATTCCCTCAATAGAGAGGCCTTACCGGCCAGGGCGTTCAGGGCGTCGGCGTCCAGCACGGCGGGTTTGTCCATCTGCCTGATCAGGGCCTGGACCAGTTCGACCGTCTCCGGATGAATTGTCAAACCGGGTCCGATGGCAACGGCGGTCCTGCCGCTGATGAACGTCAACAGGCGGTCGAGGCCGGATCGCGCCAGCGTCCGTGCCTTGGTCTCCGGCATGGGCACGGTCATGGCTTCCAGCAACTTGGCTTCCAGCGTGTCGTTCACGCTCGACGGCGTCGCCACCGTCACCAGGCCGGCCCCCACCCGCAAGGCGGCCTTGGCGGCCATCGCCGCGGCTCCGGTTTTGCCGACCGATCCGGCGATGATCGCGGCATGGCCGAACGTGCCCTTGTGCGAGGACGGCGGACGGCGGGGAAGGGCGCCGCGAATCAAGGCTTCGGTCAGAAGCGAGATGCGGCTCTCGACCTCTTCGGCGTACGAAGACGGAATGCCGATGTCGACGATCCGCACCTGTCCCGCATGGTCGATGCCGGATCCCACGTACAGGCCCAGTTTCGGCAGCCCGAACGTGACGGTGAGTGTCGCACGGACGGCGGCGCCGAGCACGGAACCCGTGTCGGCGTGGATTCCCGAGGGCAAATCCACCGCCACCGTCGGCCGTTGGGCCTCGTTAATTGTCTCGATGGCTTCCCGATAGTTCCCGGTGACCGGCGCGGAAAGGCCGGTCCCGAGCAACGCGTCGACGACCGCCTCGCTTTCAGCAAGCGGGGATTTGAGTTGCTCAATGGACCCCAGCGTGCGCACGGTGGACTTCCCGGCCGTCTGGACAAGGCGGCGATACATGGTCCGTGCGTCGCGGGAGAGGTCTTTCTCTCCCGTCAGCAAAAACACTCGAACCCGCGCCCGCTTCTTCGCCAGCAGGCGTGCGACGACCAATCCATCCCCCCCGTTGTTGCCTTTCCCGCAGACGATCGTGACGGTTTTCCCGCTCAAGCGGCCGAACACGTCTTCCATGTGGCTGACCACGCCGGCGCCGGCGCGTTCCATCAACGTCAGGCTGGGCACGCCGGCCTCCAGGATGGTTCGGCGATCCAAGGCTTGCATCTGTTCGGCGGTGACGATCTTCATCGGAGGCAGGGGGTGAGGCAATCGGCTTTGAAACCCGATTCCTCCTCGCTCGCTACGGGACTTTCGCCGGATTACAAGAGGAGCTGTTTCATCTCGCGCACGGCCCGTTCGAGTCCGACCAGGACGGCTCTGGCAATGATGCTGTGGCCGATGTTGTACTCGACGATCTCCTGGATATGGGTCAGCCGTTTCACGTTCCGGTAGTTCAGTCCGTGGCCGGCGTTGACTCCCATTCCCAGTTTGTAGGCCAACTTGGCGGCTTGCGACAGGGCCTCGACCTCGAGCTGCTCCTCTTTCGCGCGCTTCGCGTTGGCATAGCGACCGGTATGCAATTCCACGTAATCGGCCGCCACCTTATGCGCGGCCTTGACCTGAGCGAGGTCCGGCTCGATGAAGAGGCTGACCGGAATGCCGCCGTCGTGGAGCAATTCGATGAGTTTCTGGATTTTGTCCCGCTGGCCGGCCACATCCAGGCCTCCTTCGGTCGTCAACTCCTGACGCCGTTCCGGCACCAGGGTCACCAAGTGCGGCTTGACGCTGAGCGCCGCTTTCGCCATGGATTCCTCGGCCGCGATTTCCAGGTCGAGCTTGGTCTGGACGACCTCCCGGAGCTGAGTCAAGTCACGGTCTTGAATGTGTCGACGATCTTCTCGCAGGTGCACGACGAGCCCGTCGGCGCCGGCCAGTTCCACCAGCACGGCTGCGGCGATGGGGTCCGGTTCTACGCCGCCCCGCGCCTGTCGCAGGGTTGCCACATGATCGATGTTGACGCCGAGTCTCGCCACGTCGTCCCTCCACTGCGGTGAACGTCCGCTGCGCCGAGTTCAGAAATCTCCGTGAGTTTGTGCAAAGTTGGCGCATTATTACAGAAACCTCAGGGGCGAGCAAGGACCGGCGGCCGGGTCTGGCGGAGCGAGGCCAGGAGTCCCGCCGCTCGCCCCGGCGACAGCTTGCAAGTATCGGCGAAAATTGACTGAAATCGCCCAGGTCGATTAGAATAGGCCACCTTTTAGACTCAAGGGAAGCCCAGTCCTGTCAACCCGTCCCCGACCCGCGTCTGGTGAAGGAGCTTTCGTGCTGGAAGGATTGTACCGGATCAAACGCCTTCCTCCCTACGTGTTCGCGCAGGTTCAGGCTCTAAAGCTGGAAGCCCGCCGTCGGGGCGAAGACATCATCGATTTCGGCATGGGCAATCCGGACCAGCCGACGCCGGGTCACATCGTCGAGAAACTGGTCGAGGCGGCCAAGAAGGCGAAGAACCACCGGTATTCCGCCTCGCGCGGCATCACCAAACTGCGCCATGCGATCACCAACTGGTATCGGCGCAACTATGACGTCGATCTGGATCCTGAAACCGAGGCGATCGTCACCATCGGCTCGAAAGAAGGGCTTGCCCACCTCGCGCTGGCGATGATCGGGCCTGGCGACGTGGTCCTCACGCCCACGCCGACTTACCCGATTCATATGTACAGCTTCATCATCGCGGGCGGCGAAGTGCGGGGGATCGAGCTGCGGCAAGACAGCGATTTCTTCGAGGACCTGATCCGGGTCTATCGGCAGACGTTCCCACGTCCCCGCATCCTCGTGATCAATTTTCCCCATAATCCCACGACGGCGGTGGTCGACCTGGAATTTTTCAAGAAAGTGGTGGCCTTTGCCAAAGAGCACAGCGTCATCGTGATCCACGATCTAGCTTATGCCGATATCGTCTTCGACGGCTATAGGGCGCCCAGCCTGCTGCAGGTGCCGGAAGCCAAGGATATCGGCGTGGAGTTCTACACGCTGTCGAAGAGCTACAACATGCCGGGATGGCGGGTCGGCTTCTGCGTCGGCAATCGCGAGGTGGTGGGGGCGCTGGCCAAGATCAAGAGCTATCTGGATTACGGCATTTTCCAGCCGATCCAGATCGCTGGCATCATCGCGTTGAACGGACCGCAGGATTGCGTGAAGGAGACGGTGCAGTTGTATCAGAAGCGGCGGAATGTCCTCGTGGGCGGGCTGAACCGGATCGGATGGCCGGTCGACAAGCCGCGCGCGACGATGTTCGTCTGGGCCCGAATTCCGCAGCCCTACCGGGGCATGGGGTCGCTGGAATTTTCCAAGCTCCTCCTGAAAGAAGCGAAGGTCGCTGTGTCTCCCGGCATCGGCTTCGGCGAGGGCGGAGACGACTACGTGCGGTTCGCGCTCGTCGAAAACGAGCACCGGACCAGACAGGCGATCAGGGGGATCCGCAAAGCGTTGAAGTTGGACGAAAGCGAACGATGAAATCGCGCATCGGGGTCGGCTTGATCGGCTTCGGCACGGTCGGAACGGGGGTGGTCAAGATCCTCATGGGCCATGCCGCTCTTATTCGGCGGCGGGTCGGCGTGCCCATCGACTTGGTGCGCATCGCAGACCTCGACATCACGCGGGACCGCGGCATCGCGTTGCCGGACGGCATGGTGACGACCGATGCGAAACAGGTGATCGACGATCCAGCGGTCGATATTGTCATCGAGTTGATCGGAGGCTATGACGCGGCCAAACGGGTGATTCTCGATGCGATGGCGAAGGGCAAGGCGGTCGTCACAGCGAACAAGGCGTTGCTGGCCGTCCACGGCGAAGAAATTTTCGAGGCCGCGGCCAGGCATCAGGTCGATCTAGGCTTCGAAGCCAGCGTCGGCGGAGGGATCCCGGTGATCCGTGCATTGGTCGAAGGACTGGCGGCCGACACGATTCTCTCGGTCTACGGCATCATCAACGGGACGTCCAACTATATCCTGAGCCGCATGACCAAGGAGGGGCATGGATTCGCCGAGGTGCTGGAAGAAGCCAAGCGGGCCGGCTATGCCGAGGCGGACCCGACATTCGATGTGGCCGGGATCGACTCGGCGCACAAGCTGGCGATCATGGTCAGCCTGGCCTATGGGACGCCGGTCAACTTCAAGGACATCTATACGGAAGGGATCACCAAGCTGACCCCGCTGGATATCACCTATGCGAAGGAGTTCGGATTCGCGATCAAGCTGCTTGCCATCGCAAAGTTTCTGGACGGGGAAATCGAGGCTCGCGTCCATCCGACGATGATTCCCTCGACCTCGCCGATCGCGCAAGTCGAGGGAGTCTATAACGCGATCCAATTGGTCGGGGATGCGGTCAACGACGTCGTCCTTTACGGCCAGGGTGCCGGATCGCTGCCAACCGGCAGTGCGGTCGCGAGCGACGTCATCGCAATCGCCCGCAATCTGCTTTCGGGCGCCACCGGACGGGTGCCACCGGCATCTTTTCGGCAGGATCAGCGCCGGCCGCTTCGCGTCCGTCCGATCGAAGAGATCCGCTCGTTGTACTACATGCGATTTATGGTGCTCGATAAGCCCGGGGTCTTGTCGCAGATTTCGGGCGTCCTGGGGCGTTATGGCATCAGCATTTCGTCCGTGTTGCAACAGGGCCGCAAAGAAGGGCAAACGGTGCCGGTCGTGATCATGACGCATACGGCGACCGAGCGAGACGTGCAGGCTGCCCTCCGTGAAATCGACCGGATGGCGTTCATCTCTCAACCCACCACCTTGATCCGCGTTGAGGGGCATGACGAATGAGGCTGGTCCCCCACCGGATTCGACGCGGTCATTGACCGACTTTTTTCCCATGACACGCTGGCGCGGCGTCATCAACGAGTATCGCAAGTTTCTCCCGGTGTCCGATCAGACGCCGGTGGTGACCTTGGGCGAGGGCAACACACCCCTGATTCATGCCGCGCGCCTAGGGAAGAAAATCACGCCCGGCGTCGAACTCTATCTGAAGTTCGAAGGAGCCAATCCAACTGGGTCGTTCAAGGACCGCGGGATGACGATGGCGATTTCCAAGGCCCTGGAGTCCGGAGCCCGGGCGGTGATCTGCGCGTCCACGGGCAACACATCGGCCTCGGCCGCCGCCTATGGTGCGTGTGCCGGTCTGGCGGTCTACGTCTTGATTCCGGCTGGCAAAATCGCGCTCGGCAAGCTCTCTCAGGCCATGATGCATCAGGCGACGGTGATCCAGATCGAAGGCAATTTCGACCAGGCGTTGGCCATCGTCAAGGAACTGGCCGTAACCTACAAGATCGAACTGGTGAATTCGATCAATCCCTTTCGGATCGAAGGTCAAAAGACCGCCGCGATGGAAGTCTGCGATCAACTCGGCGATGCGCCGAGCGTCCATGTCTTGCCGGTGGGCAACGCGGGCAACATCACCGCCTACTGGCGCGGCTATAGGGAGTACCGCGCGGCCAACCAGTGCACCCGTGTCCCGCGCATGATCGGGTTTCAGGCGGCGGGGGCCGCACCGATCGTGCTTGGCCGGGTGGTGGAGGAGCCGCAGACGATCGCGACCGCGATCCGGATAGGCAATCCAGCCAGCTGGGCCTCCGCGCTCGAGGCGGTGCGGGAATCCTCCGGCCTGATCGACATGGTCACCGATGAGGAGATCCTGCGGGCCTATTCGCTGGTCGCGGCGGAAGCAGGCGTCTTTTGCGAACCGGCTTCGGCCGCCTCGGTGGCCGGGGTCATCAAACTGAGCCGGGCTGGTTCGTTGCGCGAAGGCGACACGGTGGTGTGTACGTTGACCGGCCACGGGTTGAAGGACGTCGATGCGGCGATCGGCGTGTCGAGACAGCCACTGACCGTGAAGGCCAGCCGCGACGATGTGGCCCGTCTGCTGAAGGTCTAGATCGGACGGGTAGGCCATGAAATACGTGATTCTCCACGCGAGCGGAATGAGCGACGGTCCCTATCAGGAACTGGGCGGGAAAACCCCCCTGCAGGCGGCCTCCACTCCGAACATGGACCGATTGGCCCAAGAGGGAGAATTGGGACTGGTGGCCGTTCCGTTCGACGGGCCGGTAGTCGGCAGCGACGTGACGGGCGTGTCGATCCTGGGCTATGACCCGCGCAAGTATTATCCGGGTCCGGCGCCGCTGGAGGCGGCCAGCCTTGGCGTGGCCGTCGGCGAACATGATGTCGTGTTCCGTTGCACCATGGTCACGTTGCGCGCGGAAGCCCAGCCGGGCGGGCGCTCGACGATGACTGAGATCAAGAAGCTCGGTCCGCAGGTGATCCTGGACGATGCGACCGCCGGCTACATCGACACGGAGCAGGCGCGCGAGCTGATCGACGCGGTCAATGAGCAACTCGGCTCCGAGACCATTCAGTTTTACCCCGGCATCGGCCATCGGCACCTGATGGTGTGGGTTGGAGGCAAGGCCCGCTCGACCTGTGTGGATCCGCGTCAAGCGGTCGGCCGTCCGATTGGCGAGTATCTACCGACCGGCGACGGGGCGGAGATCCTCCGGAAATTGATGGAAGCCGCCCTCATTATTCTCCGGGATCATCCCGTCAACGATGAGCGGCTGGAAGCGGGGTTGAAACCGGCCAACTGTCTGTGGCTGTGGGGGCCCGGGCGCCCGCACGCCTGGCCGAGCCTGACGGAACGGTTCCGGGTCTCGGGCGCCGTCGTCGCCTCGAGCGATCTGCATCGGGGGATCGGGATCTGCGCCGGCTTGGAGGCGGTGGAACCGGTGGTTTCAAGCGGAACCGACGGCCCGGCGTTGACGGCGTTCGGAGAGGCAGCTTTTCGCGAGCTGGCCCGAAAAGACCTGGTGTATGTCCATTCGGCGATCCCCGATGAAGTCCTGTACGGCGGCGATCCCAAAGCGAAGCTGCGGGTGATCGAGGAGTTCGACAAACACGTGGTGGGGACCGTGTTGCGTGGCCTGTCGCAATGGGGACCCTACCGGGTTCTGCTGGTTTCGGACCGGGCCGTGACGGGGAGCGAAAAGACCATGGCCCTGCCCGCGCTGTATGCGTTCTCGGAAGGACCCACGCCGAAGGCCGCCTCCGGCTCGCGGCGGTTCAGCGAAACGGACGCGCAATCCAGCGACGCGCCTCCGCGCGAAGCCACCAGGTTGATCGCCAAGCTGTTCCCTCGCGGATAGGAACGGGCCATGGCGTTGATCGTCCAGAAATATGGCGGCACGTCGGTCGGGAGCATCGAACGAATCCATCGTGTCGCCGACCGTGTCGCCCGTGATCACCGGGAAGGGCATCGGGTGGTGGTAGTCCTCTCCGCCATGAGCGGCGAGACCGATCGGCTCCTGCGATTGGCGCATGAGGTCACCCCTTCGCCGGACGAGCGCGAACTGGATATGCTCCTCTCCACCGGCGAGCGAGTCACGATCGCGCTGTTGGCGATGGACCTGCGGGGGCGAGGGCTCAACGCCCGGTCCTTTACCGGCCGGCAGGTCGGGATTCTGACCGACAGCTCTCACACCAAGGCCCGCATCGCCCGTGTGACGGCCGAGCGGATCAAATCCGCGCTGGCCGAAGGCGTCATTCCGGTCGTGGCGGGGTTTCAGGGGATCAACGAGCAGTCCGACGTGACGACGCTGGGTCGGGGCGGATCGGATCTGACGGCGGTCGCCTTGGCGGCCGCGCTCAAGGCCGACCGGTGCATCATTTTCACCGACGTGGACGGAGTCTTTACCGCCGACCCGAATATCGTGCCGGCTGCCAGACGCATCGACAAGATCTCGTATGAGGAAATGCTGGAACTGGCGAGCTTGGGCGCAAAAGTGCTGCAGAGCCGTTCGGTGGAGTTCGCCGCGAAGTATGGGGTGCCGGTCGAAGTCCGATCCAGTTTTACCGAAGGAAAGGGAACGCTCGTGACGACTGAAGATGCGGACATGGAAAGCGTGGCGGTCTCCGGAGTCACCGGCGATCGCAACCAGGCGAAGATCACGATTGTCGGGGTTCCCGACAAGCCGGGCGTCGCGGCGCGCATTTTCGGGCCGGTGGCGGAGGCCAACATCGTGGTCGACATGATCATCCAGAACGTGAGCCAGGCCTCGCTCACGGACATTTCGTTCACCGTGCCGCGAGTCGATCTGGGGAAAGCGGTCAGCCTCGTGCAGCGCGTCGCGAAGGAGATCGACGCCAAGTCGGTGACCGTGACCGAGGCCATCGCCAAGGTGTCGCTGGTGGGTGTGGGGATGCGGTCGCATTCCGGCGTCGCGGCCAAGATGTTCGAGGTACTGGCTCGGGAGGGCGTGAACATCATGATGATCAGCACCTCGGAGATCAAGATCTCCTGCGTGATCGATGAGAAATATCTCGAGCTCGCCATGCGGGCCTTGCACGCCGCCTTCGGATTGGATCGGGTGCCGTCATGAAGCATTCAAACAAGGGCGCGAGGCCCGAGGCGCGAGGCAATAGGCAGGGAAACCGCGTTCGTCCGGAATCCCTCGCCCCTCGTCCCTCGCCTGAATTGGAGATCTACGATACGACTCTGCGCGACGGCGCACAGGCGGAGGATGTGAGCTTCTCGGTCGAAGACAAAGTCCGCGTGGCGCAGAAGCTGGATGAGTTGGGCGTGCAGTACATCGAAGGAGGGTGGCCGGGCGCCAATCCCAAGGATATCGAGTTCTTCCGGATCATCAAAACCATTCCGCTGAGACACGCGACGATCGTCGCCTTCGGCTCGACGCGGAAGGCCAGGAATCCGGTCCGGAAGGACCCCAATATCCAGGCGTTGCTCGCCGCGGAGACATCGACGATTACGATCTTCGGCAAGAGCTGGGGGCTGCACGTGACGGATGCGCTCGGGATTTCCTTGGCCAAGAATCTGGAGATCATCGGCGACTCGATCGATTATCTCCGTTCCAAAGGCCGGAGGGTGTTCTACGACGCGGAGCATTTCTTCGACGGGTACAAGGCTAATCCGGACTATGCGATGGAGACGCTGCGGAAGGCGGTGGACGCGGGAGCGGAGCGGATCATCCTGTGCGACACGAACGGCGGGACCATGCCGTGGGAGATCCGCGGGATCTGCGAAACGGTACGGCGGGAGATCGCCGTACCGCTCGGCATTCACGCGCATAACGATTGTGAGATGGCCGTCGCCAACTCGCTGGTGGCGGTTGAAACCGGCATCGTTCAGGTGCAGGGGACAATCAACGGCATCGGCGAACGGTGCGGCAACGCCAATCTCTGTTCGATCGTGCCGAATCTGGAGCTGAAGATGGGACGGCCGTTGCTCGGCGAACAGTTGGCCCATCTGAAGCAGGTGTCCGGATTCGTGACCGAGATCGCGAACCTCATGCCTAACAAGCATCAGCCCTATGTCGGGGATTCGGCCTTCGCGCACAAAGGCGGCGTGCACATCCACGCGGTCCTCAAGAATCCCGCCACATACGAGCATGTCATCCCCGAACGGGTCGGGAACCGCCAGCGCATGCTGGTGTCCGACTATGCCGGCCGCAGCGGCTTGTTGGAGAAAGTGGAGGCGTACGGCATCAAACTGCGCAAGGATCACCGGAAGCTGCAAGAATTGGTCAACACGCTCAAGGAGCGCGAAAGCCAAGGCTATCAGTTCGAAGGGGCCGAAGGGTCTTTCGAACTGCTGATGCGCAAAGCCATGGGCACCCATACGCCGTCGTTCCAACTGCTCGGGTTCCGGGTGATCGTGGAAAAAAAAGACGAGAACGGCGCGCCGGTCTCGGAAGCGACCGTGATGGTCAAGGTCGGCGAGGCGGTCGAGCACACGGCCGCGGTGGGCGCGGGCCCAGTGAACGCGCTGGATCATGCGCTCCGCAAGGCGCTGGAGAAATTCTACCCTCAGCTTCGCGAGGTCAGGCTTCTGGATTACAAGGTCCGTGTCCTCACGGCCAACAAGGGCACCGAATCGAAAGTACGCGTGTTGATCGAATCGGGCGACCACAAAGACAAATGGGGAACGGTCGGAGTGTCGGACAACATTATGGAAGCGAGTTGGCAGGCCTTGGCCGACAGCATTGAATACAAGTTACTCCAAAAGGAACGCTTCCGTGGGAGCGACGCTCCGCATTCATGGTCAGGGTCCGAGAAAACTCCTTGACACGGCTGATAACCTCACGTAATTTATGGAAAAATCGTGTTAAGGCTAAGGGGTTCGCCGGAGCGACGGGACAGGGGTTGGCAAGCAGGTTGTCAGGAGGGGCGGCATGAGAAAGGCTGACATCGCCAATGAGATCTACAAACAGGTGGGAGTGTCCAAGAATGAGGCCGCGGACATCGTCGAACTCATCCTGAACCTGCTCAAGTCGGTCTTGCAAAAAGGAGAATCGGTCAAGATTGCGGGGTTCGGGAATTTCGTGGTCCGCAGTAAAGGGGCCCGGAAAGGACGCAATCCGCGTACCGGAGAAGAGATCGGCATCACGCCGCGCCGGGTGGTCACCTTCCGCCCCAGCCAGGTGTTCAAGAAGTACGTCAATTCGTAAATCTCTTCATACACGCCAGCGATCCAGTCGCGAAGGTCGGTCATGGGGAATGAACCCAGACTGGGGAGCAAGGTCTTCTACAAGATCGGGGAAGTCAGCCAGATCACGAAACTTCCGGCCTATGTGTTGCGGTTTTGGGAATCCGAATTCAGCTTCCTCAAGCCCAAGAAGAGTCGAGGCAACCAACGTCTGTACGTCCAGCGCGATATCGAGACGATTTTGGAAATCAAGCGCATGCTGTATGAAGAGGGGCATACGATCGCCGGGGTGAAACGGTACTGGGCGCGTCGTGGCCGCCATGCGCACAAGCAGATCAGGCCGAGGGAGTTGGCTCAGCGAGTACGGGGAGATCTCCAGGCGATCCTGCGCATCCTGGAGTCTCACCCGGGCTGATGCGCCGTTTTCGCCGAGATCGGCGAACGGCATCGGTTCGGCAAGTCGTCGAAATAGGAATACGGTCGGGGCGTGGCGCAGCCCGGTAGCGCACTCGTTTGGGGTGCGAGTGGTCGGCCGTTCAAATCGGCTCGCCCCGACCAAATAAGCGGTGAGGTGTGAGAGGGAAGGGAAAACCGGCTCGGCATCTCCTCGCCCCTCCCGCCTTCCCCTTCACGGTTATGGAAGCTGCCCTGCGCAGCTTTTTTTATTGCTTTGGCCGTCCATGAACATCCTCGTGACCAACGATGACGGTGTGGCGTCGCCGGGCTTGCACGCGTTGGCCGAAGCCATGCGGACACTCGGGACTGTGTGGGTCGTCGCTCCCGATCGGGAACGAACGGCGGTCGGGCACGCCCTGACTCTGCACAAACCGCTTCGCCTGACTACGCTGGGCAAGCGGATCTTTGCGGTGAACGGGACACCGACCGATTGCGTGAACCTGGCGCTCAAGGTGGTGCTGCCGAAACCGCCGGGTTTGGTGGTCTCCGGCATCAACAAGGGCGTCAATCTCGGCGACGACGTCACCTATTCCGGGACGGTCTCCGCGGCATTGGAGGGGACCATTCTCGGCGTGCCGTCGATCGCAGTCTCTCAGGAAGGCGGCGACCGATTCCGATTCGACGTTGGGGCGCGGTACGCCAAGCGGGTCGCCCGTTTGGCGCTCGAGTATGGTCTGCCGGAGGAGACGATGCTGAACGTGAACATCCCCGACCGTCCCTTGAGCGCCATCAAGGGCGTGCGGGTCACCTGTCTCAGCCGCCGGCGATTCGAGAACCCGATCGTCGAGAAAGTCGACCCGCACGGACGGAAATATTATTGGATCGCCGGCACGCGTATCGCCTGGAGTCGGCAGAAAGATTCCGACCACGAGGCGATCCGGCAGGGGATGGTGTCGATCACGCCGATCCACCTCGATATCACGCACTACGGGGTGCTGGAGCGACTGCGGAATTGGGAAGTGCTGATCGGAAACAACAGGCCTGCATCGCACGCGCGCGGCCGCCGGTAAGGACGATCGTTTCTTGGTCTCGCTGCTCGAACACATCATCGCGGAACTCAGCCGGTTCATCATCGCGACGATCTCGAAATTCGGCTACGCCGGCATTCTGCTGACCATGGCGATCGAGAGCGCCTGTGTCCCGTTGCCGAGTGAGATCATCATGCCGTTTTCCGGATACCTCACGTCGACCGGCCGGTTCTCCATGCTCGGCGTGACGCTGGCCGGCGCGCTCGGCAATGTGGCGGGGTCCCTCGCGGCCTACTACGTCGGCGTCTGGGGCGGGAGGCCGTTCGTGGAACGGTACGGGCCGTATCTGCTCATCTCGCGAAAGGACCTCGACCTGGCGGACCGCTGGTTCGCCCGATACGGCGAAGCGGCGGTGTTGCTGAGCCGCCTGTTGCCGGTTGTGCGGACCTTCATCTCGCTGCCGGCCGGTGTGGCCCGGATGAATGTCGCCCGCTTCGTCGTGTTCACCTTTGTCGGCGCTCTGCCGTGGTGCTATGCCTTGGCCTATCTCGGTCTGAAGTTGGGCGAGCGATGGGACCAGTTGCGCGAGCACTTTCACCGGATCGACGTCGTGATCGGGTTGCTTCTCCTAATCGTTCTCGCCTATTTTGTATGGTCGCATTGGCCGCGGCGTCGCCGCGCTGATCTGAATTCGGGACCGCCTTCGTGCTGAAGATCTACAACACCCTGTCCGGCCGGAAGGAACCCTTTGAGCCGCTCGTCGCGGGCTCGGTGCGGATGTACGTCTGCGGCGTCACGGTGTATGACGAATGCCATCTGGGACATGCCCGGAGCGCGCTCGTGTTCGAGGTGATCCGCCGGTATCTGGAGTATCGAGGGCTTGCGGTCACCTTCGTGAAAAATTTCACCGATGTGGACGACAAGATCATCCATCGCGCCAACGAACTCGGAATTCCGTGGCAGGCGGTGACGGCTCGCTACATCGACGCCTACTATCGTGACATGGGCCGGCTGGGGCTCGGCCGGGCGACGGTCGAGCCCAAGGCGACGGAGCACATGGCCGACATCATCGAGTTGGTTCAGACATTGATCCGAAACGGCGTCGCGTATCAGGTGAACGGTGACGTGTATTTCCAGGTCGAGAAATTTCCGGCCTACGGGCTCCTGTCCAAGCGCAAGCTGGAGGACATGCAGGCTGGCGCCCGCGTCGAGGTGGACGAGCGAAAACGGCATCCAATGGATTTCGCCCTCTGGAAGGCCGCCAAGCCGGGTGAGCCGTCATGGGACAGTCCCTGGGGCCCGGGCCGGCCAGGGTGGCATATCGAATGCTCGGCGATGTCGATGAAACACCTGGGCGAGACGTTCGATATTCACGGGGGCGGGGCGGACCTGATCTTCCCCCATCATGAAAACGAGATCGCCCAGTCCTGCGCCGCCACCGGCAAGGAGTTCGCGCGTTACTGGGTGCACAACGGGTTCGTGCAGGTCAATCGGGAGAAGATGTCCAAGTCGTTGGGAAACTTCTTCACGATCCGGGAGGTCTTCGAAAAGTGGGGATATCGGGAGCCGGTCACCGCGGAAGTGTTGCGGTATTTTTTTCTCTCCACCCATTATCGCAGCCCGCTCGATTTTTCCGATCAAGCCTTGCAGGAAGCGAAACGGGCGCTGGATGCGTTCTATGACCTCTTCCTCAGGCTTGAGGAAGTGTCTACGGCCGAGGGCGGTGTGGCCGACAAGCTGTCCCCAGCACTGCACGAGCTCCAACACGCGTTCCGGGAAGTCATGGACGATGACTTCAATACGCCGGCCGCGCTGGCGGCTTTTCAACAGTTCCGGTCCACCGTCAACCAGTTGCTGAAAACAGGGCTGTCCCGGGAGCATCGAGCGCAGGTCCGTGAAACCTTCCGGTCCTTGGGACAGGTGTTGAGTCTGTTCCAATTGGGCGTCAAGGAGTGGGAGTTTGCGGCGCGAGGTGGGATTTCGTTTGCGGAGCGGGACGCATCGAGCCCATCGCTCGAGGATGCGGAAATCGCACGGTTGATCGCCGAACGGAACGAGGCGCGGAAGAAAAAAGATTTTGCGAAAGCTGATGACATCAGGAAATCGCTGGCGGCCCGGGGGATCATCCTGGAAGACCGACCAGACGGCACGACCCGCTGGAAGCGGTGAGACCGCGGACATCATCTACGGCCTGCATGCGGTCCGAGAAGCGCTGCAGGCTGGCGCTCGGCCGTTCCAGCGGATTGTGGTGCTCCGCCAAGATCGGCAGTTCGCCGAGATCGTGCGGCTCGCCCGCGCCCAGCAGGTTCCCGTTCATGTGGAACCTCGGCCGGCGCTGGATCGACTGGCGCACGACGGGCGGCACCAGGGCGTCGTCGGCGTGATCGCAGCCAAAGCCTATGCCGAGACGGATGAGATCCTGGGCTGCGCCCGCGCGCGCAACGAGCCGCCGTTCGTGGTCATCCTGGACGGCGTGGAAGATCCGCAGAATTTGGGCGCGGTGCTCCGGTCGGCCGACGCCGCCGGCGTGCACGGGGTCTTCGTGCCGGATCGGCGCTCGGCGGGGCTCACGGGAGCAGTGGCCAGGGCGTCGGCCGGAGCGCTCGATCATATCAGGGTCGGTCGTGCGCAGAACCTGTCGCGTCTGATCGAGGAATTGCAGGCCGCCGGATTGTGGGTGTACGGACTCGACCCGAGGGCGTCCAAGCCTTACACGGCGCTCGACTTTCGGGGGCCCATTGCGGTGGTGCTGGGAGGAGAGGGAAGAGGGATCCGCCCGGGAGTGTTAGACAAATGCGACGATCGGGCGAAGATTCCGATGCACGGCCGGGTCAACTCCCTCAACGTCTCCGCCGCCGCGGCCGTGACGCTGTTTGAAGTGGTCCGGCAGCGCTCCGGTGCCGCTTCTGTCGTCGCCGCCGAGGCTAGCGAATCTTGATCATTCCTCCCTGGATCGCCGCCTTGAGCAACTGCGCGGTATTCGACACCCGGACCTTCTTCATCATATTGGCCCGGTGCGCCTCTACGGTTTTGACGCTGATCTTCAGCCGTTGGGCGATTTCCTTATTCTTGAACCCCGACCAAATCAATTCAAGGATTTCTTGCTCCCGGCTGGTAAGGGCCTCCGGCCGCTTGCGTCTGGGCGGAACGAGTTCCAACGTGGCTTTCCGAGCACGGTTTCGAGGACTGACTTTCACCTTTGGCATACGTCAGATTCTCCTTCTTGGTTCATCACAAGACCGTCCGAGGTTCGTAAGTCTCTGCGGCGACAACGCACCGGATAGGCGGAGAAGCCTTCCGAAGGTATAAATAACCTGGATCACCGGGGCAAATGCAAGTATTTATTTTCTGTCTGAGAAATTTTGCTCTAGGTGTGATCGCTAAGCCAACCATGCCTGCCTGACTCTGCTTAGGCAGACAAACCGGGATTGACTCCATGGGTTCGATCCCTCTGTATACGGGCATCAGCATTTTCGGAGCGCTCATCGGAAGCTTCCTCAACGTGTGCATTCACCGACTTCCGCGGGGGGAGTCGATCGTCTGGCCCTCGTCCCGTTGCCCGTCGTGCTCTCGGCCGATTGCCTGGCATGACAATATCCCGATTCTGAGCTTCCTCGCGCTGAGAGGAAAGTGCCGGGCCTGCGGCGCGCCGATTTCATTCCGCTATCCGCTCATCGAGGCCGCGAATGCGGTCGGGTACGGTGTTATCTTCTGGCATTTCGGTGTCGGATGGGCGTCGGTGGTGTACGCGGTCCTCTTTTCCGCGCTGCTCGTCGTGACCGGCACCGACTTCACCCATCAAATGATTCCCAACGCCGTCACCATCCCCGGTATTCTGATCGGACTGCTCTGCGCGACCACGGTCCTGCCGGTGGGGTGGATCAACTCGGTTTTGGGTGTGCTGGTTGGGGGGGGACTGTTGTGGCTCTTGGCTTGGGTCAGCCCCTACCTCTTCGGGAAAGAAGGCATGGGGGGAGGCGACATCAAGCTCCTGGCCATGATCGGCGCCTTTCTGGGGTGGAAGGCGACCCTGTTGACGGTCATGATCGGCGCATCGGTCGGGTCCGTCGTGGGGGTGGGTTTGATCTCCCTCAACGTGATCAAGAAAGACGAATACATCCCCTTCGGTCCTTTTCTGGCGCTGGGCGCGGTCCTGTCCCTCTTTTTCCATGAGCCGCTGCTCGAATGGTATTTCAACGTGGTCGCTCCGCCGGAATGATCTCGCTGGGACCCTTTCGTCGACGCTTCCCTCCGCATAGGTCTCTTGATCACCGGGTCAAGCTGTATCTAATCCGGCGTCGGCCTGTATCCGAACTATGACAGTCGCCTCCCGGTCCGTTGTCAGATTATTCCTACCTGCTGCACGCCTCTCATAACGCTCATCGCACGTTCCCCGCTTCCTGTACGGCGAAGGGCACGTGGAGAGTTTCGACCATCGGGATGCTTCCGTCCGTTTTTGGTTGTCGATGGGCGCGGCACGGCTTTTGGAAAATCCTGCGGCCGATGGCGGCAAGCGGACGAAAGAAAGAGGCTTCGATCATGCGAGACATGCCTTCCGACGCGACGCTTCAACAAGGCCTGATCCGGGAGGCGGGAGCCAGCCTCGCGGAGTTGCTGGTGGTGGTCGCCATCATTGGTCTGGCGACTGTCTGGGGAGGAGAAAGTTTCCTGGCTTTGGCTTCACGGCAACAGGAAAAGGCGGTGATGGCGGAGATCGCGGCCGAGCTGCGGTTTGCCCGTCAGCTTGCGATCGGACGCCGGGAACGGGTTCGCGTGGTGTTCGATCCGGAGAGTGCGAGCATGAGAACCGAACGGGCTGACGGATCCGGCCATCGGCTTCGCGCGTATCAGTACGGCGGTAAGGGAATGGTGATCGAGGGACTCAGCGGCGGCGCCCAAATCCTGTTTCATCCCAGCGGGCGCTCCGCCTCGCCCACCACGATCGTGCTGCGGGGCCGGTCGGGCGAACGGCGGGCGATCACGGTCAGCATGACAGGGAGGGTCGCTCTGTCATGAGCGCAGCGGGTGTCCGATTTCGGGTGAGGCCATTCCGCCTTGTCGCCCTGGCGGCGGACGGCCAGAAGGGGTTCAGCCTTATCGAGGTCATGATTGCCATGGTGATTCTTTCCATCGGATTACTGGGCGCCATGACGACCTTTGAATGGGCCGATCGCGGACTTCATGAAGGAGTCACACGGACGCGCGCGTTGGCGTTGGCGGAGTCCAAGCTGGAAGTCAAGCGAGCGGTAGCGTGGAATCTGCTCCTCACCGAGGATGGGGATGCGGATGGTGTGCCCGATGCGATCATGCGTGATGACGGGGTTGAGCCGGACGAGATCGCGGGGGATCGGGTCTACACGGCGAGTTCCGATCATCAGGGAATCCGTCTCGTCTGGACGGTTGCGATGGATCATCCCGGTCCTCTCGCGTATGTCGGATCGGTTGTGATCCATGTTCGAGCCGACTATCCGTCGGCAAGCGGTCAACGCCGAGAGGTGCGGCTCGGCACTATACGGGCGAATCCGCGGTTCGTCGGTCTGCGCTAGAACGTGTCCCGAGCACGTGCACAGAGGGAGCACCATGATGGGGGCGAGACGGCTGAGAGATGAACAGGGAACGACGCTGCTGGAATTATTGATCGGCTTGGTGGCCGGGGCGGTCGTCCTCTCGGCCGTGCTGCAGACACTCGATTACTGCCGGTGGCGGTTTCATGCCCAGCAGGACACCATCGCCCGCCATCAGGATCTTCGCCTAGGATTGGAAGTCATGGGTAGCGAACTCCGCATGGCCAGATCCGGCTTCTCTCCAGCCGACCGAACTCTGCGCAAAGCCGACTTGCAGGAGATCGAGTTTACGGCGAACCTCGGAGGCTTTGTGACGACGCTGGTCCAGCCGGTCATGGCGGGCCAGCAGGAGCTATCGGTCAGTGACGGAACCGACTGGCCCAAGGGAAAGCGCATCATCGTGTGTGCGGCGGAGCGATGCGCGGAAGGGCGACTGGCCAAGGACGGTCAACGCGCCAGGCTGACGTTGGTCGCTCCGTTGGGGGAGTTCTTCCCGTCGGGCAGCGTCGTCTCCGTCACCAACGATGTCCGCTACTACCTCGGACGGGACGATCGCGGCGCGACTCGGATCATGCGGATGGTGGACGGCGGTGCCGGCACGTTGATCGGCGATGTCGCGCATTTTGAGCTCAAGTATTTCGATCGTGAGGGCAGGCCCGCCCGCGCGCCGGATCGCGTAGCTCGGGTTCGCGTGGAAGTGGCGGTCGGTCGCGAGCGAGCGATCGTGACCCATGACATCGGACTTCGCGGGTAAGGGAGGTCAATCATGAACAGCGGATCGGTGAACGAACGAGGCATCGCGTTATTAGGAGTCTTGCTGGCGCTCCTCATCCTCTCCGTGTTGGGGCTGACGTCCGTGCATATGGCCGGCATCGAGATTCAGAGCGCCGGCGCGACGAGAGAGGAGAGGACGGCGCAACATGCGGCCGAGGCCGCAGTGGATCAGGTGATGGCGTGGTTCCACGAGCCCGGTGCTGCACCGGAGGGACCGGTAGGCGCGCTGTTTACGAAACGCTTCGAGTTGCCTGGAAGCGGCCCGTCGTTTTTCGACGCGCAGGGGCGGTCGCAGTTTACGGGAACTGCCGAGAAGCCGGATGTGTTGTTTGACGCGGCACAGCCCGCCCATGATGAGCTGTTGAACGGGCCGACTTCCGGGTGGTTTCGCTCGCTGCGGGGATTGGGCCGCGTGCTGAAGCTCAAGGTGTATGGGCCGATTCGACCCGGATTGTTGTGTACGGTTGAAGCAACGGCGGCGGCTGTCTCGCCCGGATCGCCGGGGCTCTCCAGGACCGTGTTGGTACAGATGGGAGCCCGTACCATTCCCGCCGTCCGAGCGGCCGTCCAGGCGGCCGGTCTCCTTGCAACCTTTCCCGGAGACGTGTCCGCGCCGGTCGAGGTCCATTGGGGAGACATGAAACTGGGAGGGGATGTCCGGTGGAAGACGATCGACGCGGTGCCGCTCAAAACAGACCTCGCGCCGGTCACGGGTCAATCGTATTCAGAAATGGCGCACCGCGAAGACAGATGGGTCGATATCTGGATCGGCGGCGCGGCGTTGTTCGGGACCATGACCCCGGTAGCTGGGACCTCCATGCCAGCAAATGTGCATCCCCGGCAGGAGCCTGTTCCGGGATTACGTATGGATCAGTGGGATTATGAAAGCCTCAAGCAAGCCGCGCTGCTGTACGGACGTTACTACGCGAGAGACCGGAACGGCCTCCTCTACCCCGACGGCATCGTTGAGCCGGGGCGCGGGGTAACTGTGGACGAGGTCTTTGTCTCCAGCGGCGTGGGGGATCACCGCGGCCTCGTGTTCATCGACACAGTGGATCAACAGCCGCCGCGGGCGGATAACTTGGGAATGCTGACAGTGGGAACGGACTATACGGAAGGGTTGTTCGTCATCAATGCGCACGTATCGTGGAAGCCACGCGGATCGGGGCGGCCCGTGCCGGCTCTCAGCCCGCCCCGCGAGGGACTTTCTTCCTTGGCGACTCGGGTTCCGGTTCAGTTGAATGGAGTGCATTTCCAGGGGGTGTTCTATACCGCCGGCAACTTGCTATTCGAAGGCCGGCCGCGGGTCTATGGTGCAATGCTTGTCGCCGGTTCGCTCGGAGAAACCGGAGGGGCAGGAAACGTACTCGAAGTCTGGTACAACCACGACCTGCTCAGCGGGCTTGTGCGAGGACTTCCGTTGGTCTATCCGGCGGCCGGCACTTGGCAACTCAAATAAATGGTGAGGCCTGCTCAACTGAGTCCATGAGACGACCGGAGCGGATTTCGAATCAGCCCGTGCCGCGATGAACGATGGGTTTCGGCGACTGGATGGACGGAGGCATGCTTCAGGGATGAGGAGTAAGTTATGATCGCGACAATCGGAAATCATCACGATGCCGTGTATTCCAGAAACGCGTTCAGCGATCGATCGCGTGTGAAAGGGAGCAACATCTGGAAACCCCAGGCGCCGACGGTGGAAACGGGAATGTTCGAGTACTTGCTCCGCAACGGCCTGTTGAGTTCCTCCGATCTCGAAGCGGCAATCGAAGAGTCGCGGAGACGCGCCATCGATCTGGAATCGCTCTTACTCGAGACCTATCATGTGCCGAAAATGGAACTCGGCAGGTCGTTGGGCGAGTACTACCAATGTCCCTACATTCCTTACGATGACCGGACAGCCGTGGATCCCGAGCTGCTCAGGAATCTGAGTCACGACTATCTCAAGAGGAATCATTGGATTCCGTTGCGACGGGACGACAACGTGCTGGAGATTGTGATCGACAACCCTCGCGACATGGGCAAGATCTGGGACATCAGGCGCGCCTTTCCCGGTCTGACGGTCCGATTCGCAGTCGGCCTCAAGCGGGACATCGAGCAATTTCTGCTGACTGCGAGACACCACGTGGCGACCGGTTCAATCAGCGATATCCTCGGCGAACTCATCAGCGAAGCGCAGGTGGAGCAGCGGGAGGAGACGGGCAGTGCGGTTATCGATGAAAACGACAGCGCGATCGTCCGGCTGACGAACCAGATCATCGCCGAAGCCGACCGTCGGGGTGCCTCCGACATTCACATCGAGCCGTATTCCGATCACAAGGAAACGGCGGTGCGCTTCCGGGTAGACGGGACCTGCTTCACGTATATGAAGATCCCGCCCGCCTACCGTCGTGCGGTCGTGTCCCGCATCAAGATCATGGCCAATCTGGACATCGCCGAACGCCGGAAGCCGCAGGACGGGAAGATTCGGTTCAAGCTCAACAAGGAGCGGCAGATCGAATTGCGGGTGGCGACCCTGCCCACGGCCGGTTCCAACGAAGATGTGGTGATCCGCCTCCTGACCGCCAAAGGGCCGATGCCCTTGGAAGCCATGGACTTCTCGTCGCGGACGCTCGCGGCCATCAAAGAATTGGCCGAGAAACCCTATGGAATCATCTTGTGCGTTGGACCAACGGGCTCCGGCAAGACCACGACATTGCACGCGATTCTGGGTCACATCAATACCGACGAGCGAAAGATTTGGACGGCCGAGGATCCGATCGAAATCACGCAAGAAGGCCTACGCCAGGTTCAGGTCCATCCCAAGATCGGGTTCACCTTCGCTGCTGCGATGCGGGCGTTTCTACGGGCCGACCCGGATGTGATCATGATCGGAGAAATGCGGGACAAGGAAACCGCCGACATCGCAATCGAGGCGTCGCTGACCGGCCACTTGGTGTTGAGCACGCTCCACACCAACAGCGCGGTGGAGACCGTGACACGCCTGTTGGATCTGGGCTGCGACTCATTCAACTTTGCCGATGCGATGTTAGGGGTGCTGGCCACCAGATTGTGTAAGCGCATCTGCGGAGAGTGCCGGGAAGTCTATCACCCGACAAGGCATGAATATGACGAACTGGTCGGGAGTTATGGAGTGAAGCATTGGCCGAAGCTGGGAGTCGAGTACAGCGACGAGTTCCGGTTGTATCGAGGGCGAGGCTGTGACGCCTGCAACGGAACCGGGTTCAGGGGGCGAGTGCCGCTGCACGAATTGCTGCGCGCTTCGGAAGATATGAAGAATCTCATCCAATCGAGAGCCAGAACCGATGAGATGCTGACCCTTGCAATGAAGGAAGGGATGACGACGTTGGTCCAGGATGGGATCGAAAAAGTGCTCAAGGGTATGACGACGTTCAAACAGGTCAGAGCCGTCGCGCTGAAATGACGTCGTCAGTGTCAACCGGCCGGTAAGCCGCGAAAGCATCTTCACCTCGGCGTCTCACACCGTCTCGCTCAACCTCGGCCCTATTCGCATCCCCCCTGGTCCGAGCACTCGGGCGTATGTCCGCGAAACCACCGCCCGGCAGCCTGTTTGACGGTCATGGGAATGGTTGGGTTCCCCCAAGGCCATTCGCGGCCTTACAAGCGCGTGTGGCTGACGAGTTCATGACGAAAATTGTCATAAAAAATGACCGACAGAGCGCGAATTTGTACTCCATCGAATGAGGGGTAACAACGTGAAATCAACAGGTTGAGAGATCATCTCCTGCTAAATCTAAGGGCATGGCACTTGCTCACGTTTATGGCGCTATGTCTACCAGTCCGCCGAAGCCTTGCAAAATCCGTGTTCCCGGAGAACGGGGATTTACGTTGGTGGAAATGATGACCGTCATCACCATCATCGGGATCGGTGCGGCGTTGGCGGTTCCCAGTTACACGCAATGGAATGCGCGTTACCAGCTACGACAGGCGGTGACCGAGATCACCGGCCAGTTGGCCCTCGCCAGGTTGGCGGCCATGAACAGAAATACTTCGGTCAACGTGACAGTCGCCGCGGCGGGGGGGCGGGTCACGGTGGCGACCGCGGATGTGTCGGGCGCGCAGGTGTTGCCGACGCAGTCGATGATGGTCCATGTGACCAATGTCGGGGGAGGACCGGTGCAGTTTAACTCGCTCGGCCTCCGGTCAGGCGGCGGCGCGGGAAACCAGATGATCACCGTGACGAATAATCAAGGATTGACGTATTCGATCAAAGTCACTCCGGGCGGGAAAGCCACCTGGTGTGCGAGCCCGACCTGTCCCTGAAGGAAGAGGGGATCGTTGAGTACGAAATGGAATGGAAAGGCATGTACGGGAAACGTTCAACGCAGTCGGGCTTTACGCTGGTCGAAGGCATGATCGCGGCGGTGATTCTTGGCGCCGGGCTGTTGGCGCTCTCCGGGATGCAGGCGATCTCGTTCGGCCGAAACGTGGACGCAAACGAGCTGACGAGGGTGACGAACCTCGCGGCTGACATGATCGAGCGAATTCAATTCAACCGGCGCAACGTCGCGGCCTACAACAATATCGACACGTTGAATGCCGGGACCCAGCCGCCGACCAGTCAGCCCATGGCCCGTGGAGATTATGCCCAGTGGCAGGCGTTGTTGAACGCCTCCGGTCTCGCCGGGGTGCGGGGGCTCGTCACCGTGACGCCGATCGGGCCGGTCGCGCCGTCCCTGAATCAAAACTCGGTGACGGTGACGATCACCTGGAGCGGCTCTGTGCGGGGCGAGACGAGCGTGACACGAAACAAAACTGTCACGTTGACCACTGTTGTGGCACCGGAATGAAGACAGTGCGGGTGAATCAAAGCCGGGTCTACGAAGAGGAGCGCGGCGTCACGCTCGTCGAACTCATGGCGGGGATCTTCGTCACGCTCGTCGTGGTCGCGGCGGGTTTTACGGCGCTGAATACGACCAATAAGGCGGCACGCGCCAACGATCAAACGGTGGACACACAACAGAACGTCCGGGTGGCGATGGAGGTGATTTCTCGTGATATCAAGCTTGCCGGATTTGGCATGACCGGCCAAGTGGGCGCGTGTGCGCTGGCAGGAGCTCCTCAGGCCATTGTTCCTGCGGACAATAATCCCGGCGGTGCCGATACAGGGCCTGACTCCGTCTCCTTGGTTGTCCCGACTACGAGTTCAGCGACTCCGTTATGGACTCTGACGTCGGCAGTAGGACCGGGATTCAATCAGATCACCCTTCCAGCAGGTGCCATCCCCGATATGCAGGCGGCTGGGCTGGTAGTCGGCTCGACCGTTTCCATCGCCGGTGCAGCAACAGCAACAGTCAGTGCTATCGGCGGGAATACTTTGACGTTCAATCCAGCAGTGGGTGCTCCTGCTGCCTTCCCCGCCGGCACCCCGGTCTATTTGCTTCAATGCATCACGTACTCGATAGGTACGACCGCCGCAGCGTGTGGAGGGAATGCTCCCTGTTTGCTGCGCGGCGTGGCTCCAAACCTGGTTCCGATCACGGATGGGATCGAGGATATCCAACTCGCCTATGCCTGCGACGGGTGTAATGTCGCGGTGAACGGAGGGGTCGCGGACGGTGTAGTGGATGATCAAAACGCATCCGGAACATTTGACCAGGCGGATTTTCTTACCAATAACGCGTGGACAGCGTCACCTCTGACACCGGATAAAATCAGGCTCGTTCAAGTCAGCATCGTGGCCCGACAGACCACAGCCGATCAAGGATTAGGAGAGGGTCGGACAGCGATGACGGCCACAACGGCACCGTTGGTAGTGAGCGATCACAACCATGCCGCCGACGCGACATATGACCCCGCTACCTACCCCCAATTTCGTCGCAGGGTATTGACCCGCACTCTTCAGACACGAAACTTGGGCCTTTGATCGGATGAAAATGGAGAAAATCGACTGATGGGCAGGGTAATCGGCGGAGTGGTGCAAGATCAGCAGGGTGTCGCCTTGCTGACGGTCATGCTCCTCATGTTGATCTTGACTGTGATCGGAGTCGCAGCAGTGACGGTCAGCGGGCTGGAAAACCGGATTGCGGGCCTCGCCCGAACGAACGAAGCGGCAGCCAGCGCGGCGGAGTCCTGTATGAGCACGGCTGTGAATGTGATTCAACAAACCATCGACCAAGGAACCCTCCCGTTGGCGTTTCTCAGCAATGCGACGCCGGCCGGGCCTGTTCCGCAAACCAACTCTGTCACGCTGGGCCAAGAAATCATGGGGCAGTCGGACAACAATCCTGACGTGCCCACAGGGACCGGAGCCGTGCCCAATCTCGTGCAGACGGTCGGCGCCTATTCAGTCAGCGGAGATATCGATCGGCTCTACGCCAAAGCGAAAGCCGGTACAGGGATGCAATTCGCGAGCGGATTTGAAGGTATCGGCAGCGGTTCGGGCGGGATTGATATTCTATACCGAATTGACTGTCGAGCTACGAATGCCGCAACTGGAACGACGAGCCGCATCGTAGCCGTCTATGCCTGCACGGTCACGGGCGAAACGTGTCAGAAGAAATTATAGCGACCGGGAGCGTCTTGAGCCGGCACTAAAAAAGCGACGGGGAGGAACAGATCATGAGGGGTCATGTCACCATATCGGTCCACAAACGATCGGCGAATTGCAGTGAGTGGGCAAGAAGCCTCCGTGATGGAGTTCTGATTCTGTTGATGACGGCCAGCGTTCTCGTAGTGGCTGCATTTTCGGGTGTATTGGCTCAAACGGAAGAACCTGGAGCAATCTGGGGTAAGCTCGACTTTTTGACGAACACCTATGTGGTTGTGGATGGGAAGCGTTACAACTATAGCAAGGATCAGAGGAGTCCTGTAATCATTCACACACGTTCTCTGACGCCAGATAAACGCGGCAATGTCAAAATCACAGTCAACACCTATGGAGAAGCTGTCGAGATCAGTTTCTACGGCATCGATGAGCCGGAAGCGTTCACGAAGTTTTTCAGGCATGAGGGGTAACATGAGGAGGGGTACCATGAATACGATCCTCAGCGCACTCCTGGTCTTGGTAATTGCGTCCATGTCGGGGCAACCCTCAGTCGTAACGGCTCAAACGATTACAGACTATACGGCTTATCCGCCGTTTATTAGCCAGACAGTTCCCCCGCTGGTCATGATCGCGATGTCAAAAGACCATCGAATGTTCTTTAAAGCGTACACAGATGTTATGGATCTGGACAATGACGGGACGATCGATACCACTTATAAGGACACAATCAACTATTACGGCTATTTCGACTCCAATAAGTGCTACACCTACAGCACAACGAATGGGCGTTTTGAACCGGCGGTGGCCGCCACCGGCGCCAATAACCACTTCTGCAGCGGCCAGTGGAGTGGGAATTTTTTGAATTGGGCCACGATGGCTCGGATAGATGTAGTCAGAAAGGTGCTGTATGGTGGCAAGCGAAGTGTGGACACCGGTGGATCCAGTGCCACAACCGTACTCCAACGGACCTTGCTGCCGCGGGACAACCATGCCTGGGTCAAGGCCTATAATGGCCCCAACATTGGATCGCTCACTCCGAATGCCTGGGCCAGCATCAGTTTCTGCAATTTCAACTCTGCATCAACCGAAACCCATCCGTTGGTCTGGATCATGAACGGGTACTTTCCCTACGCCGCGAGCACGGAAGTTAAGCAATGCGTGAATCAATATAACGGAGGGCCGGCGCTCTCTCCGACTTATCAATATAACGTGGAAGTGCAGGTGTGTGTGGCAGGGATGCTCGAGTCTAACTGTGAGCGCTATTTCAATTCCGGCACGAGTGTCGCAACGTACAAACCAGTGGGATTGATCCAAAGGCAGGGCATCAATACTCAAGGCACGGACGATACAACCGATGACGTCATCCTCATGAAGTTCGCGCTCTTGACAGGCAGTTTCGCAAAGAACTTCTCGGGAGGGGTGCTGCGGAGCAACATCGTGGATGTCAACAACGAGATCAACTCTTCTGATGGGACGATCAAGACCTCGACCTCGAAGATCATCAAGAACATCGACGGCTTCAAGATCATTGGGTACAACTACTCCACTGGAAATTACAACATTGGGGGTGCAGAGGGAAGTTGCACGACCACGACTCCGACCGATGGAACGTGCATGAGCTGGGGCAACCCTATTGCGGAGATATATTATGAAGCTATCCGCTTCTTCAAGGGATTGACTACTGCGACCTCCCAGTTCGTAGGCTCACCGGCTGACTATACGGGCGCACCGTTGACCGTAGAGTCCACCTGGACGGATCCTTACAGCGCCTGCCCGTATTGTTCGAAACCCTTTGTTCTGCTGTTCAGCGATACATACCCTTCATTCGACTCCGATCAGATCCCCGGATCTTATTGGTATAGCGCCATCAGTACGAGTGACACCCCGAGTGTGCAGACCTTGATCAATAATTCGGGCATCAATTCGCTCGAAGGCGTTTCGACCGCGTTCGTCGGACAATCCGGATCCGTCTTTGACAAAGCCTGCACCGCAAAGTCGATTAACTTCGGAAGTATCCGCGGCCTCTGCATCGAGGAACCCAACAAACAGGGCTCATACTACATTGCTGGCCTGGCGCATTACGCGAGGACCACAGACTTACGCTCTGACAAGACGGGGACGCAGTCTATCACCACCTATTCGGTGGCGACGAACTCGCCGATCCCGACGCTCGAGTTTGCTGTGGGGGGGAAGAAAGTGGCTCTGGTGCCCATCTTCCACGACGGCTGTCCGGCGCCCACCGGTTGGGCTGGCTGCACGAGTCAGGGACAGTATGGAGACGACACGAAAGGCTCACTTGCGGATTTCAAGTATTGCGACAACGACGCCGACTGGACGACGGAGCAGGGGAACGGGTTTACTTCCTGCTTCGATATTATGTGGGATGACGCCGAATATGGGATGGACTTCGACCTGGATATCCGCTATCGGATCTACGTGAAGGATGACGGATCGAGTCAGATCACGGTCAAGACCAAAGGCATCTATGCCAATTCTGGACACACCAACTACGCCGGGTATTTTATCACGGGTGTGAGCGCAACCGGAGACTACCTGGAGATTAGGTGTGGCGGCACCCTCGCAGGTTCCACGGATTGCGACCGAGCAACGGACGGCAATGAAACCGCAGTGAACACTCGCACCTTCACCGTCACTGGCACCCTCAGCGGAGTCCTCAAGACCCCGCTATGGTACGCGGCCAAGTACGGAGGCTTCACAGACAAGGATGGCACCAATACGCCGAATCTCCCTGAAGAGTGGGACAAGGACGGGGATGGGACGCCGGATACCTACTTCTACGCGGCCAATCCGCTACAGCTAGAGGCCCAACTAGCTGCAGCCTTCGCTTCGATCCTGAATCGCGCTTCGTCAGGAACTGCTGCTTCCGTGCTTGCGTCGTCGACTACTGGTGAAGGTGCACTGTATCAGTCCTTTTTCTTCCCGACCCAGTTCGAGGGAACGAGGGAAATAAAATGGACAGGGTATACTCAAGGATTGTTTGTCGACGCGTTCGGGAACTTGCGGGAAGACACCAACGGCGATGGCCGACTCGTGTACACCGATGACAACATCATAGTGACCCGTTACGACACGGCTAGTACGTCTGTCAAGGTCGATCGGTATGTTGACGTCGACGGGAACGGAAAGGCTGACAGCACGACGCCTACAGCTACCGTGACCTTAACGGAGGTCAAACCGATATGGGAGGCCGGGAAACGGCTGGCGCAAACGGCGCCGACGTCTAGAAATATTCTCACATGGACTGATACTAACGGCAACGGAGTCGTTGAGAGCGGAGAATTTATCACGTTCTCTACCAGCAACTCGACCACGCTGGCCCCTTACTTGCGTGCGGATGCGAGCGGCAAGTACACCGCAAACAACATCATCAACTTTATCCGCGGCGAACAGATTTCAGGCCTCCGCGACCGACAGCTCACGGTTTCCGGGACTTTGCAGGTATGGAAACTGGGCGACCCTGTCTATGCGACGCCGGTCATCGTCGGGGCGCCAAGAGAGCGCTACGACGTGATCTATGGGGATGCGAGCTACACTGATTACTTTGTGAAATATCGGAACCGGCGACAGGTGGCCTATGTTGGCGCGAACGACGGCATGCTGCATGCTTTCAATGTCGGGTTCTATCATCGTGGCGACGATCCCGCCACGACTACCAAGACAGAGCACGGATATTTTACGGAAACTCCGACCGGGAATACGAACACTCCTCCGGTATTCGGAAACGAACTCTGGAGCTTCATTCCTCAGGAATTGTTGCCGCATCTGAGATGGCTGGCTCAGCCGGATTACACGCATGTTTATTACGTAGATCTCAAGCCTAAAGTCACCGATGCTAGGATTTTTACTCCCGATGCGGACCACCCCAATGGTTGGGGAACGATTTTGATCGGCGGCTTCCGGATGGGGGGAAGCTGTGGAAACTGCTCCACACAAGCCAAGCCGATGGCGGTCACGGCGGACTTCGGCAGTGGAACGCAGACGCGAACGTTTTACAGCGCCTACTTTGTGCTGGACATCACCAACCCGGAGGTAAACCCCAAGCTCCTGTGGGTCTTCTCAAGCGTCGATCTCGGCCTCACGACAAGTCTCCCGGCGGTTGTGCGGGTCAACCCCGTAAGCAGTGGCAAAACGGACAACACGAATGCGAAGTGGTTCGTGGTATTTGGGTCAGGACCGACAAACTATGACGCTGGCATCAACCAGTTAGCGAAGGTGTTTGTTGTGAACCTCGCGACTGGCCCGACTGCTTCAAACCCAGCTATTACGTTTAATGTAGGGTCTTGGAATTCATTCACAGGCGATATAATCTCCGTGGATCGAAATCTCGATTACCGGGTCGACGTCGCCTACTTCGGGCGGGTGATTAATGATGGGAGTCTGCCCTGGCGGGGGAAACTCTACCGGTTGACCACTGGTTGTGCAACCGGCGCTGGCACATGCCCGACCGATCCAAATCAATGGGGAATTCCTTCGGGCAGCTCTCGTGTTCCAACCGAAATTCTCGACACATTCGTCGATGGAGGTGGAACGACGCGCGAATTGGGCCCGATCGTGGCGGCGCCGGTTGCTGCGATCGACGACAGTAATAGGGTCTGGGTCTTCGCGGGGACTGGTCGCTACTACAGTGCAGCGGATAAAGCGGACACAGCGACGCAGTACCTGGTCGGCGTCAAGGACTCCGTACTGAGCGGGACCTGCAGCGGCGGAGAAACGTCGGCCACAAGTTGCTTGGACAATGATCTGGTAGATCTGTCGAGTGCGCAGATATGCGTGGTGTCCGTCGGAACCTGTAGCTTGTCAAATCAGGTGACCGGCGTTGCCGGTGTTTCGACATATCCAAGCTTGATTGCGCTGGTACAGAGCAAAAAAGGCTGGTTTACAACGCTCCCAGGGACGGGCGAGAGGATGGTGGCGACACCGGCGGTCCTCGGCGGGATTGTCTTTTTCCCCACGTTCGTTCCGGACAGCGATGTCTGCATAGCAAACGGAACGAGCTATCTTTACGCCCTTTATTATGTGACTGGAGGGGCGTATTCTGAAGCCGTGATCGGGACGACTGCCTCGGGAGCCAACCAAATGGTAAATCGGTCCACTAGCCTAGGCCAGGGCTTGGCCACGACCGTGGCGCTTCACATCGGCGCACAAGGTAACGGTGGTGCGGGTGGCGGCAGCCGAAGCGGATTAACGGGCTGTTCGCAGTCCAGTACCGGTGCTCTCAACTGCGTCAATGTCAATCCAGCGATGGGGACAACGAGCCGGTATCTGTCGTGGATCAACCAGAGAGATTGATGTGCCACAAATAATGTTTCTGGACGTAAATCCGCCGCCTCTCTCTTGTATGGGAAGAAGCGGCGGATAATTGTGGGGGAAGCAAATAGTGATGGGATAGGCATGAGATCGTCGTGGAAAGTTCTAGGCAGAATGTTTATTGTCAGTGTGCTCGTGGTCGCCGGTTGTTCGTCTGAATCTGCGCAGATGAGCGGAACAGAAACGCCTCCTCTTCAGGGAAACCATCCGCCTTCTATTCGATCCGCTCGCATCGTTCCGGTCCCTCCTGTCCTGTCCGAACCCGTGTCGGTCCAGGTCGAGGGAGAAGACCTGGACCGCGATCCCCTGACCTTTCGCTATCGATGGCTGGTGAACGGGGAACCGCTTCCCGGGGCCATCGGACACCAGTTGAACCCCGACACGCTCAAGCGCGGCGACCGCGTCAGCGTCGAGGTGATTCCGTTCGACGGCAAAGGACAGGGGGTTCCCTATCGAACCGAACCGGTGATCGTCGGCAACACGCTTCCCGTGGTGTCGCGGGTGACGATCGAGCCCGGCCAAATACGGGTCGGAGACGTCTTGCAGGCTCGGGTGGAAGCAACCGATGCGGATCATGATACGATCCGGTATCGATTCCGATGGTGGAAAAACAACCGACTCGTCTCCGAAGGCGAAGAGAGCACATTGGAGACCGCCGGGTTTCTCAGAGATGATGTCGTCGCGGTCTCCGTGATCCCGCGTGACGGCGGTGGGGAGGGCAAAGAAGTGTTTTCCGCCACGATGACCATTGTGAACAGCCCGCCGAAGATCACCTCTGTTCCTCATTCGACCATCCAGCAGGGGCATTACCTCTATACCGTCACGGCCGTTGATCCGGAAGGCGATCCGGTTTCGTTTTCACTGTCGACCGCCCCGCCCGGCATGACGATTGATCAGAAGACCGGTCGCATTGACTGGCAGATCCCGCCGGAATCGAAAGGGTCGTACCAGGTCAAGGTGGTGGTGCAGGACGATCGGGGCGGCTGGGCCTTTCAGGAGTTCGACCTGTCTCTCAGCGCACCCGTTTCGTCCTAACGACCCGCGCGCCTTTCTCGTCCTCCGACCTTGTCAGGTTTTCGTGACCTCTGTTAGAATCCCGCTTGCCACCTGGAAGGAGGTTCTCCCAAAAGCACCGCGTGCGTAAGATCAAGCTCCGAGAAGGGACGAATACCGCCGCGCTCTTCGGCCATCACGATCGGCACCTCAAGCTCATTGAAGAAGAGTTTGGGATTCGATTGTCGGCGCGAGGAGAAGAGTTAGCGCTCGAAGGCTCGCCCGATGCTGAACGGCGGGCCGAACGGGTGCTGACGGAACTGGCCGCTCTGACGACCGAAGGGTACGAACTGAAAGCCGAAGATGTCAGTCTGGCTTTGACCGCGCTCCGGCAGAATCAGGACACCCCTCTCAAAGACCTCCTGTTCAGCGCCGCTCCCATCGCCACCAAGAAACGGTTCGTCGTCCCGAAGTCCGCCGGCCAAAAGGCGTACATCGAAGCGATCGAGAAATACGACATCGTGATTGCCATCGGTCCGGCGGGGACGGGCAAAACCTATTTGGCGATGGCGATGGCGGTCAATGCGCTGCTGCGTAGAGAAGTCAGCCGCATCATCCTCGCCCGGCCGGCGGTCGAAGCGGGGGAGAAACTCGGCTTTCTGCCGGGGGATATGTACGCCAAGGTCAATCCCTACTTGCGGCCGCTTTACGATGCGCTCTATGACATGATGGATGTGGATCGGGCGAACCGGCTGGTCGAGCGCGGCGAGATCGAAATCGCGCCGCTGGCCTTCATGCGAGGCCGGACGCTGAACGATTCGTTCGTCATCCTGGACGAGGCGCAGAACGCCACGGCAGAGCAAATGAAGATGTTTCTGACCCGGCTGGGGTTCCACTCGAAAGCCGTGGTCACCGGGGACGTGACCCAGGTCGACCTGCCGGCCGATCGCGTATCCGGGTTGATCGAAGTCCGAGACATTTTGCGCGATATCGACGGGATTCAGTTCATCTATTTCGACGAGCGCGACGTGGTCCGCCATCGGTTGGTGCAGGAGATCATTAAAGCGTACGATCGGCACGGCGCCGGTCGCGATGCTGAAACCAAACCGACAAAGACGCCCCGGCAGCCGTCCGTCACGAGCCATCCTTCTGCGCGCCGGTCTCAGTCCTCCGCCCCGACCTCGAAAGACCCTTGGGGCCAACCGCATTAATGCCGGTCCTGTTGCGGGTCAAGCCGCGCCGCATCCGGGTCAGGGCGTCTACGTTCAAGGCGTTGGCCCAAAAGCTGTTGAAGACGGTGGGCGAGTCCCGCGCCGAACTCAGCGTGGAATTGGTCGGGGATCGGCGGATGCGGGAATTGAATCACCGGTATCGCGGACATGATGCACCGACCGACGTGCTGGCGTTCGCGATGCGGGAAGGCCCAGGTCCGGTCTCTCCGCTCCTCGGCGACGTGGTTATCTCGCTGCCGACGGCCGAACGCCAGGCGGTGCGTCATGGGCATTCCATCGATCAGGAAATCGCGACGTTGCTGATCCACGGAGTGTTGCACCTGTGCGGGTACGACCACGAGCGCGGAACGAAAGAGGCGCGCCGCATGCGGCGCAAAGAGCGGGCGTTGTGGAAGGCGTTGCAACCGATTCCGAAGCTGATAGCGGGGCAGCAAAGAGCCAAATAGCTGTCATGAGGCCTTGGCTCACCCTGTGCGATCCGTTACAGAAGCTGTCGGCTACGCGCTATTCGCTTTGAGCTAAGAAATGAGTTTGTTTCAACGGCTCAGCCAAGGGTTAGCCAAGACCCGCGAGGCCGTGAAGGGCTCGCTGGACCGGTTGACCGGTCGGGCTCCGGATCCCGCCTTGCTCGATGAACTGGAAGCGGCGTTGATCTCCGCCGATCTGGGGGTCCGTGTCGTGAGCCGGCTAATGGAGCGCGTGCGGACGCAGACCCGCGGCGGTTCGGGCGTCCTGCATCTGCAGGGCCAGCTTCGGGCGATTATCCTCGACGGTCTCCGCGCCTGTGCCGGCGAATCGATCGCACGATTGATTGCCAAGGGCCCGCATCCGTATGTCGTCCTGGCGGTCGGCGTCAACGGAGTGGGGAAAACGACGACGGTCGCCAAGCTGGCCCAACGGTTACGGCAAGACGGCATCACGCCGCTCCTCGTCGCCGCCGATACCTTCCGGGCCGCGGCGATCGATCAACTCCAAGTGTGGGCCGACCGGATCGGGGTGGATCTGATTCGGCAGCGGCACGGCGCCGATCCGGCCGCCGTTGCCTTCGACGGGCTGGCGGCCGCCAGGGCCCGCGGCGTCCAGGCGGTGTTGATCGATACCGCCGGCCGGTTGCACACGAAATCGAATCTGATGGAGGAGTTGCGGAAGATCAAACGCGTGCTGGCGCAGGAACAGCCCGGCGCGCCGCACGAAGTCCTACTGGTCCTGGACGCCACCGTGGGGCAGAACGCCCTTTCACAGACGCGGCAATTCCATGACGCGGTCGGCGTCACCGGGCTGGCCTTGACCAAGCTGGATGGCACCGCGCGCGGCGGAATCGTCGTGGCCGTCGCTGACGAGTTCAAGATTCCCGTCCGCTTGATCGGCGTCGGCGAGGCAGTCGACGATCTGCAGGATTTCGATCCACAAGCCTTTGTGGACGCGTTGTTCGAGAAGCCGGCCTGATTCGCCGCTTCTTCCCCGAACTCGTCAATTCCTTCTCATCGTCCGGCGCCTGTGCTATTCTGGGAACGTCATGATCGCGGCGCTGTTCGATGTCGCGAAGGCGGGCGGGCGGTTGTCGTCACGCCGCGGGCGTCTCGGCCGGCATAGGAAAAGTTCCGTGAACACTCTTCTCGTGATCGACGATGATCGGTTGAATTGCGACCTGCTCCAAGCCGTCTTCTCGCGCCAGGGGTACCACGTGCTCACGGCGACCGGCGGGCGCGAAGGCTTGGACCTCTTCCGCAAGCTGACCCCGCGCGTCACCCTGCTGGATCTGCGGATGCCGGAGATGGACGGGTTGACGGTGCTCAAGGAGATCCGCGCCATCGATCCCTATGCGCCCGTCATCATGCTGGGGGGCGGGGCGACCGACGCGCAGGAGAATCAAGCCCGTGAACTGATGGTCACGGATTTTCTGCGGAAGGGGTTGTCGCTGGACGTGTTGGTCGCAACGGTGAATCGGGCGGCTCAACAACCCGTCATGCGGGCGTTCACCCCGTCCTTACCCCAGGCGGTTTCCCCGGCGAGCACCGAAGGCGAAACCATTCTCGTCGTGGACGACGAGGCGATGGTGCGCGACCTGCTGGTCCGCTTCCTGAACCTGCGCGGGTATCGCGCGCAGGGCGCCAAGGACGGGCCCGAAGCGTTGAAGATGATCGAGCAAGCGCCGCCGGATCTGGTGCTGCTCGATGTGATCATGCCGGGCATGAACGGCGTGGACGTGCTTCGCGCCTTGCGGGAGCGGCAGTATCAGGGTGGAGTCATTATCCTGACCGGCAGCCAAAGCGAAGAGTTGCTCGACAAGGCCTGGGCTATGGGCCCGCAGGAAGTCCTCAGCAAACCAGTCGATCTTGAGCGGTTATTGACGGCGATTCAGCTCGTGCTGGTGTGCCGGGAATGTTGATCTCGCCTCGTCTGCGCCACGGTGTAGGGTGACGCTGTTTGGCCTCGCGCGCGCGGCCGGTCTGGTCGCCGCCGGAGCTCTTTCCTCAGCCGGGTTCTTTCATGGGAGCGCTGCACCGGCTTGGGCCGATGCGGAACCCGCCGGTGCGTCCAGGCTGCAGGACACGGCCGTCCTTTCTCATGCGCTCTCCATCGACCTGTTTCCGGATACGCATCGACTGATCGCCGCGGACCGCATGACCGTCGGTATCGGAACCGGATCCGTCGAGCACCTCGCGTTCTCGCTGGCGTCGTCGCTTCAGGTGCGGCAGATCCGGGCGACGGTGGATTCCCAGTCGATTGAGGTGACCTGGACAACCGAATCGGAAGCCGCCGCGGCGCCCCATGGATCGCAGGGGCGACGGGTGCTCGTCCGATTGGGACGCCCGATTCCGTCCGGCCGAACCCTGACGCTGGAGTGGCGGTACGACGGGATCGTCGATGACCCCCCGCGCGAACCCCGGCATCTTCGCTTCGTGACCCCCAGCGAAACCGCCGGCCATATCGGTCCGGAGGGTGTGTACCTGAGCGGCGAGACCGAATGGTATCCGGACCTCGCCGGCTCGCTCGCGACCTTTCAGGTCTCGGTGACCACGCCCCGCGGATGGATGGCCGTCACGCACGGCAGAGAGGTCTCTCGGCGAGAAACTGGCGCCGGAACCGAGTCGGTGACGGCCGAATGGGAGGTGACGGACAAGACCGAGGCGCTGACGCTTGTGGCCAATCGATTCGTGACGTCGCAGCGGGATTGGCGGGACAAGGGAGGCCGCACGATCCGGGTCGCGACCTATCTGTTTCCGGAAGATGCCCACCTGGCGGATGAATATCTCGATGCGTCTATTCGCTACCTGGAAGCCTACAGCGAGATTCTCGGGCCCTATCCGTTTCCCAAGTTCGCCGTCGTGGAAAATTTCTTCGCGAGCGGCTTGGGCATGCCGTCGTTCACCCTGCTGGGAAGCGGCGTGATCAAGCGCCACTATGTGCAGCCGTACGCGCTGGGCCACGAGATCGTTCACTCCTGGATCGGCAACTCCGTGTTCAATCGGACGAATGCGGGGAATTGGGTCGAGGGACTCACCACCTACCTGGCCAATTACTATTATCACGAGGTGACCGGGAAGGCCGAGGAAGCCGGGCGGGAGCGACGCCTGATGCTCTACGGCTATGCCGTGCACGTCAGGCCGGAGCAGGACTATCCGGTCGGGAGCTTCACCCGGAAAACGGACGAGAAGGACAACGCCATCGGCTATCAAAAGGCGGCCATGGTCTTCCACATGCTGCGCGGCGAGCTCGGCGAACCAGCGTTCTGGGGCGGCGTGAAGAAGCTGGTCGCGGACTATCGGGGAACCTATGCCGATTGGCGCGATCTCGAACGGGTCTTCGCCGGAACGGCCGGCAGGGATCTGCGCTGGTTCTTCGCCCAATGGATCGAGCGCCCCGGCGCCCCGGATGTAAAAATCACGCGCGCCACGGCGCGGCCGGCGGCTGGGTCGACCAAGCCGGACGGCTATCGGCTCACCGTCCGGGTCGTGCAAACGGGAACCCCGTTCCGATTCCGGATTCAGTTGCTGGTCCGGTTGGAAGGGACCCGGGCGCATCGCGCGGACGTCATGATCGAGCGGGCCGAGCAGGACGTGACCGTGTCCGTTCCGGCCAAACCGGTCGCCGTCGAGCTCGATCCCGACCTGACGGTATTCCGCCGCCTGGACCGCGCCCGGCTTCCCGCGATGCTGAATCTTTATGTCACCGATCAGCGAAGATCGGTGGTGCCGCCGGCCGGCGGGCCGGAGGCGGCGCGCGCGCCGTATCGGGAACTGGTCGCCCGCATCCTCGAACACAATCGGTCACGGTCCGCCGAGGAGCGGACCGACGTCGTGGAAGGAGCGGGGGCGGACAGTGTATCGGCCGAGGGTTCGGTGCTCGTGTTGGGCGGGCCCGGCACGAATCGGGCCGCCGAGTGGGCGGTGCGTGGCTGTGGAGGACATGTGCGGATTGGCGAAGACGGGTTTACCGTCGAAGGAAATCGCTATGAAGGGCCGCAGGCCGCGCTCTTGGTCTCCTGCCGGCGACCGGACCGGCCGGGGAGCGTCGTGACGCTCTTTTACGGGGTGTCGCCGGAGGCGGCGGCGAAAGTCGCCAGGCTGTTATTTTTCTATGGGTGGAACAGTTACGTGGTCTTCCGCGACGGCGTGGTGGCAGCCCGCGGAGACTGGGAAGAGGTACGGGATGTGGTGGAGGTGCGATTGGACACGGCGAAGGGTGATGGGTGACAAGTATGGGTGAATGGACGACAGAGAGGAGGAGCAGGCAGGCTGTGGCACGCGTGCTGACTGCTGGATTGGTTGGATTCTTGACGGCATTGTTTTGGCCTGCTCTGGATGAGCTGAGCCTCCTGATCCACTCATCACCCATCACCCGTCACGTGTCCCTTGCGTCACCGGCCGAACGTCACCTCGCGAACATCCGCCAGCTCACCTTCGGCCGGCAAAACGCCGAAGCGTATTTTTCCTTCGACGGCACCAAGCTCATTTTTCAATCCACCAACAACTGGATGAAGGGCACCTTTGCGGAGGCGCTCGCGCCCGCGGATGCGGGCCTCGGCTGTTACCAGATGTACGTGATGGATCTGGAGACCGGCCACATCCGGCTGGTCAGCACCGGGACGGGAGCGACCACCTGCGGGTACTTCTTCCCCGGCGATCGGCGCGTGCTCTTCTCGTCCACTCATTTGCGCGGACCGAACTGTCCGCCAAAGCCCAAGCGGGACAAGGCCTACCGCTGGGCCTTGGACGACTACGACATCTTCTCCGTCCGGATCGACGGCCAGCAGATGCAGCGCCTGACCCATACGCCGGGCTATGACGCCGAAGCGACCGTCTCGCCGGACGGCAAGACGATCGTCTTCACCTCGGTCCGCGACGGGGATTTGGACATCTACGCTATGAATTTGGACGGCACCCACCTGCGACGGCTCACCGACGAAGTCGGCTACGACGGCGGACCCTTCTTCTCGCCGGACAGCAAGCGCATCGTCTATCGAGCGCATCACCCCGAGGATCCGGCCGACATCGCCAGGTACAAAGAATTGCTGGCGCAGAACCTGGTCGAACCGAGCCGTCTGGAAATTTTCGTGATGAACGCCGACGGCACGGGCAAGCGGCAGGTGACCGCAAACGGCGCCTCCAACTTTGCGCCGTTCTTTCATCCGGACGGCCGGCGGATCATCTTCTCGTCGAACCTCTCCTCCGCCACCCTCCCCCTTGATGGGGGAGGAAAGGGTGGGGGTGAAAAGGGCCCGCCCGCATTCCATCTGTATCTGATCAACGATGACGGCACGGGACTCGAGCAAGTGACCTTCGACGGCACCTTCAACAGCTTTCCGATGTTCTCGCCCGACGGCAAGAAACTGGTCTGGGTGTCGAACCGCGGCGCGAAGGAACCCGGCGAGTTCAACATTTTCCTCGCCGACTGGGTACCATGACTTCGCCAGATAGAGCGAACAGCGAACAGCCAACAGCCAATGGCTCAGAGCGGATAGCTACTCGCTATTCACTGCTTGCTATCGCGCTCCTGGCTTGTGCTGCACTCGCCCTGGTGTTCTGGGGTTTGGCCCAACTGGACGTTCCGGTGGCTCGAGTCACGCGCTCGTTCTATCACCCGGCGGGGTATTTGCCGAATCCCTGGCTGGCCTGGTTCAGTGACATAGGGGATGCGCTGGGGAAAGGGCGATCCCTGGTGCTCTTTTCTCTCGCATTGCTGGCCGTCGGGGTCCTGGGCAAATGGCCGGTTCTTCGAGCGACGAGCCTGAAGACCTTGATCGCGCACGGCGCGGTCGCGATCATCTCGAACGTGCTCAAGCACGTGATCGGGCGTCCTCGTCCGAAGTTCATGCATGCGGGCACCGAGCAGCTCGGTCCATCGATGGCCAACGGCTTCGACTCGTTTCCCTCCGGCCATGCGTCAGCCTCCTTTGCCGTGGCGATGGTTGTGTCCAAACACTGTCCCCGAGTCGCGTGGGTGGCGATGGGCGTCGCCGTGGTCGTGGCGATGAGCCGGGTCTTGCGAGGGTCGCACTTTCCCACCGACGTGGCGGCCGGCGCCGTGATCGGCGTCCTCGTCGGGGCCGCGGCCGCCGAGCCGTGGAGACAGTGGCCGGCGGCGCTCAGCCGGGCGCTTCTCGGCGTGACCACGTATCTGGCCGCCGCCTTCGCGTTCCTCTGGACGGTCTCGCACAGCGCGGGGTCCTCCTGGAGTCAGGCCGTGATGCTGGGCCTGGGGAGCGCCATGATGCTCTACGGCATCGTCAGCCGGGTGTGCGACCGGTATGTGACGGGAAACAATCGGTGGATGGCGGGAAAGCCCGAAGCGAAGGTCGCTGTCGGCGTCGGCCTGGCGGTCACGACGGGATCGCTGTTGGTGGCGGCGCTGGCCCTGGGCGTCTGCGCGGCCTGGTGGTTGGTCTGGCAAGATGCGCCCGAGGCGGGCCATGACGAAGCACCGGCGTCACGCTCGTTGGCCCGGCTCCTTTCGGAAGGCGCGTGGGTGGCCGGAATTGTGCTGGCGTTTCTGATGATCCAGAGCGTCAAAGGCGCCGTGCCGGTCCACTGATGAAGGGGCGGGCACGATCAGTGCCCCGGAATGCGCGACGCATCGGGCGGCGGCTGGGCGGAAACCGACGGGAGTTTCACCATCGGCTCATTGGCAAGAAGAAGATACCCGTACCGCTGCAGGATGACGGGATAGTCCGCCGCCTCCTCGGGAAGCTTGGATTTCAATCGGGCCGGCAGCAGGATCATCGTCCGTCCCGGTTGATTCAAATAGGGGCGGATGTGTTCCTCCTCGCCGGGATGGATCACGATGGCTTTCCGTCTCGCGTAGAACACCGAGGACGGACGGGGCGGCCCGTACAGGATGAGACGGTCCTGAGGACCCAGATTCAGCCCGGCGGTAAAGGCCAGTTCCTGAGGCGGGGCGATGAAATAGTGATTGATGCGCGGCAGGGTCACCTGAATCGCGATCAACCCCACCAGCGCGATTGACGCGCCGGCAGCCCAAAACGCGCCGGCCCGGCGCGTTTCCCATAATCCGAAATAGCCGACCATCGCCATCCCGATCACGAGAACAGTCGCGGCGGCATAGGGACCGATCCCGGGATCCACCTCCGGCGCCGCGGGAAACTCTTTGGCGATCGTATCGATGAACGTGGAATACAGCGGGGGCAAAGCGGCAAAGACCAACGCCAGCGCGTAGCCCAGTCCCATCATGACATGGATCGACGCGCGGGCGCCGCGCGCGGCGGGATCGGCCATGCAACGGTGCCAATAGGACGCGGTCAACAACGCGGCGGCCGGAAACAGCGGCGCGATATAGTGCGGGAGCCGCGTGGAGGACAGGGTGAAAAAGAGAAACACCCCGACCACCCAGAGGGCGGCGAAGAGTTCCAGTTCCTGCGGAGCCGTTGATCGTGAACCGTGAACCGTGAACCGATTGACGAAGAACGGGTCACGGTGAACGTCCGCTTGCCCATTGCCCATGGCCCATCGCCGGTCTTTCAGCGTCTGATACAGCGCAAACGGCAGCAGACCGCTCCAGGGGAAAAACCCGAAGAACAACACCGGAACATAGAAGAAAATGGAGAAGCCATGCCCTTCCATCGGATTGAGAAATCGGCCGACGGTGTTGGCCTGCGCGGAAGCCGTGTACGCCGAGCCGTGGATGGCCAGCATCGCGGCGTACCAAGGCAGCGCGAGCAGCGCGAACAGGAACAGGCCCGCCAACGGAAAGCCATGTCGCCAGAACTGGCCCCAGCGCTTGGTGAACGTGAGGTACAGCGCCGCGGTCAACAGCGGCACCACGATACCGACCGGCCCCTTCGTCAGTGTCGCCAGCGCCATGCCGGCGTAAAACAGCCACATGAAGTGACGTTCGGAACCTCTGAAGCCTGTGCCGGGATCGGTCGAAGCGTGGAGCCCGGACCAAAAGCCGTAGAGCGCCAGCGTGGTGAAGAAAATCAACACGCTGTCGGTCAGGGCCATACGTCCCAGGCCGATGATTTCGATGTTGAGCAACAGCATCAACCCGCCGAACAGATCGACCGGCGTCCCGCGCCAGCGCCGGAGAAACAGGTACTGCAACAGGATCAGCGCCACGCCGAACAGGGCCGACGGGAACCGTGCGGCGAATTCGCTCACGCCGAACAGCCGGTAGGACAGGCTCATCAGCCAGTAGAGGAACACCGGCTTGGCGTAACGGGGTTCGTAATTGAACGTCGGGCTGATCCAGTCGCCGGTCTCGAACATTTCGCGTCCGGCTTCGGCGTTCCGGCCTTCGTCCCGATCGGTGAGCCCCATTCCGCCGAGATTGAGGAAGAAGAGGAGTCCGGCGAGCGACAGGAGCAGAAGCAGGTGGGACCAGGGGGAAGCCGCGCGACGATCGACGGTCGATGTGACGCCGGCCGTGCTCACCAGCGAACCTCGGACAGCGACCGCTTTCCGCCGGCGCGATGGATGAGCATGAGGTTCCGCAGATACACGAACGCTCCCACGCTCTGCCCGGCGATGAACACCGGATCCATCCGATAGATGGCGTAGGCCAGGGTGATCAGTCCGCCGATCAAGCTCATGTACCAGAACGCGAGCGGCACACGGCTCTCGGCGCTCCGCTCGGAAGCCACCCACTGCAGGACCCAGCGCCCGAAAAAGAGTCCCTGGCCGAGGAAGCCGATGGCGATCCAGATGGTTTCGGTCAGCGTCATAAAAAGGAAGAAGGCGAGGGGCTATAGGCAATAGGCTATGGGTAATGGGCAATAGACAATAAGCACAGGGATCATGGCCGATGTCTCTCTTGCGTGAGCTTTCGCCTGACCTTGATCAGATTTCCTAGCATTCTCCCGATCGTGAGGCACTCAACCTCTAAGCCATCGAAAAGTTCTTGATTGAGGCGGCCGGCTTCACAGGCAATTTGAATCTGCGTCCGAAGTTCGGCGAGAGAACCTTTCGCAATATGAAAAAATCTCACAGCCTCCCTGTCGGTATCGCGCTCGTCGCCTTCAGCGATGTTACTGGCGATGCTGACAGCACTCCGGCAGATCTGGTCACGCAACCAGATATCTCGTCCCAATGAACCGTTTTCCGCCAACTGATAGACCAGAACAGCCAAGTCCTTCGCTTTCCGCCATACGACCAAATCCTTATACCCGTTCCGCCCCATCCGAACTATCGCCTTTCACCCTCTTGTTTCTGGCCTATAGCCTAGCGCCTATCGCCCGTCTTCAGACGATACCGCAACGCCCGTTTCATCATCCACCGCACCGCGATCAGATCGTACAGGCCTTTGAAGAGCCGGTTGCCGACGCCGTACTTTGAGACGCCGTGGGCGCGGGGATAGTGCCGCACCGGGACTTCCGTCACGGTGAAGCCGTAGATCAGCGCCAGCGCGGGAAAAAACCGGTGCATCCCGTCGAAGAGCGGCACCCGCTCCACCACGGCGCGCCGGAACACCTTCAGCGAGCAACCCGTATCGTGGACGCGGTCGCCGGTCACGGCGCTGCGCACGAAGTTGGCGATGCGCGAGGACAGCCGCCGGATCAGCGTATCGTGCCGGGTCTGCCGCCAGCCGCACACCAGGTCGTACCGATCGATGGACGACAGGAGCACGCCGATGTCCTCCGGATCGTTCTGGAGGTCGCCGTCCATCGTGATGATCAGCGCGCCGGTTGAGCGCCGGAATCCCGCATCGAAGGCGGACGTTTGCCCGTAGTTCCGATCGAAGTGCAACACCGTAACCTGCGGGTACTGGGTCGCCAACTGGTCGAGCACGGCGGCGCTGCCGTCCGTGCTCCCGTCGTCGATATAGATGATCTCGAAGGGCGCGGACCGCGACTCCTCGCGCGCATGAAGCGCCTTGAGCAATCGCTCGGTCAGGGGAACCAGGTTATCCCGTTCGTCTTTGATCGGGATGACCACCGAGGCCCATGGGCGGGGTGAAACCGTCATGCGGAGCGGGTGCAATTGAGAGGGATCGGAACACGGTGAACCACGCCGGCATTCTACAGAATGGACAGGAGACGGTCAAACGCGCGAACGGAAGCGGGCGGGGATCGACATCAGCCACGCCACGCCCGTCGTTCCCGCCGCTGCGGCCAGCCCGAAGGCCCATCCGGGATGCCCGGCCTCGAGCAGAAAGCCGACAACGAGACTGGACGCCATATCGCCGACGGCGTTAGCGCATGCGAGGATGCCGAAGCCCAGGCTGCGCAGTTCGCGCGGCAGGATGTCCGCCGCCACGGCTTTTTCCAAGGTTTCCTCCACAGCGATAGAAAGACCGGACAGGACCACGACAACCGTCAGCCAGCCGAGCGAGTCGCTGAACAACGCCAGCAGGACGTTGCTACCCACGCCGATTCCGTAGCCCCAGAGCAGGACGCGAAACTTGGAGAGGCGATCGCCCAGGCGGCCGATCGGGTAGGCGACGCCGGCGCTCACCAGGTTGTGGAGCGTATACAACAGCACGGCGCCGGACACGGCTCCCGCTGCGGGAGCGCCGTTCTCGCCCAGCCCGTCGGCGGCCAGCCAAATGAGAAACGTCCGTGAAAAGTCCCCGAGGCCGAACAGGAGCACGCCGATCAAGAAGAGCCAGAACGCGCGCGGAAACGGCGGGCGCACCAGCGCCGACGACTGGTCCGGCTGAAGGGAAGAAGAAGGCTCGGGTCGGCGCTCGTGAGTCAGAAAGAACATGGATCCGGCTGCCAGAAGGCCTGGAACCAGTGTCCAAAGAATGACGGTGCGGAACTCCATCCCGGCCCAGACGAACAGCGTCGCGGCCAGGGGGCCGGCCACGGCTCCCAACATGTCGCCCGCCCGTTCCAGCCCGTAGGCCCGTCCGTAGTGAGTCGGGGCTACCGCGTCCGCAAGCAGATAGTCCCGCAACGGGCCTCGAAACCCGCGACCGATCCAGGCTGCGCCGCGCAGGGTCAACAGAGCGGCCAGCCCGTTGACAAGCCCGATCCCCCACGTGGCCACCGCCGTGACGAGATAGCCGAGCGACGCCCAGGGCCGTTTATGGCGAACGTGGTGTCCGACGACCCCGCCCAGGAGTTTGGAGAGGCTGACCAGAAAGTCCGCGATCCCTTCGATCACGCCCAACGCGGCGGGGCCCAAGCCGAGGGTTGAGAGATAGAGCGGCAGCACGGCCGTGCACATTTCGTGGCTCACGTCGGAGAAAAACGTGGCCAGCACGATGCCCACGACGGTCGGGGTGATCCACGAGCGGGCACGCGCAGGGGAGGAGGCATGTGAGGAGAAGAGCATCACAACCGGGGATCAAGAAAAGGGGTCGGGAGTCTTTGTTTAAGCTTCCAGCAGACTGAGCGGCGTCTAAAGACTCCCGACCCCTTTTCTGGAGCTCTCATTTGACCACCAGCACCGTGCACGGTGCAAGCTTGGCCAGGTTTTGTGAAGTGCTTCCCCAAATCCGGCCGAAAATTTTCGAATGTCCCATGAACCCGATGACCAGCAGATCGAACCCGTGGTCTCTGGCGAATGTCACAATCGCTTCCACTTCGTGTCCCGGCAGCACATGGGACGTGAGCCGAACCCCCTCCGCCATCGCTGCAAGCTCCGCCTCGGCCGTCACGCGGCGAAAATAGTCGGCCGCCTCCTGTTTCGCTTCCACGACCTCGCCGACGGTGGCGGCATAATGCGGTAGGTGTTCCTCCACGCAGATCTCATGCAACTCGGCGCCGTAGCGCTTCGCCAGATCGATCGCGGCCCGGACAGCTTTCTTCGCGCCCTCGGACCCATCGTTCGCGACGAGAATCTTATGAAACATCGGCGGAACCTCCCCGGCTGTCGCCGGCGGGAATCGGGATCGGCTGCGACTCGCTCGCCGCACGGTCGGTCGCTCGACGGCTCAAGGTCTCTTCCAGCGGTGCGCCGCCGGGATCAAACCAGCGCTCGGCGATGAGCGTGGGCACGATGGCGCTCAAGATCACGGTCGTCACCAGGACCGCGTACTGCTCCCGGCTGATGAGGTCATGGCTCAACCCGTACAAGGCCGAGATGGTACCGAACGTCAGCCCCGTGGACATCAGCAGAGTCGTATACATAGCCTCCCGCCGACCGAACCGGAATCCGTGCGCCAGGGGCCACACGCCGATGAACTTGGCCGCCATTTTCACCGCCAGGAACGCCCCGATCAGAAGGATACTGGCCGCGACTGCCTGCAGATTGACCAGGGCGCCGGCCTTCAGAAAATAGAACGGAGTCAGCACCGAAAACGCGATGACGCGGATGCGTTGGGCCAACGTCCGGTTGGCCAGGAACAGCGGCGCCAGCACCATGCCGACCAGATAGGCCGGCAGCACGGCCTCGCTCCCCGCCGCGGTCGCCGAGGCGCCCAAGCCGAACAGCACCACGAGGACGAATTTCGTTTCCGGTTCGCTGATCCGCGGTCCGACGGCGGCGAACAACCAGGCGGCGGCCGAAGGGAGCTTCCACAGCGTGGCCGCCGTCACGAGCGCAAACGCCAGCAGCCACCAGTCATACCGGGCGAACAGCAGGCCGAGCGCGAGCACCGTGCCGAGATCGGTGACGAAGCAGGCGGCCAGAATCACCTTGCCCAACTCCGTGGCATTGTGGCCCCGTTCGATCATGACCGCATAGACCACGGCGACCGAGGTGGTGGACAGCGCGATCCCGGCGATTTGGGAAGCCGGCAGCGACCAGCCGGCGATCCAGTACGCAAAGCCCCAGGCCCCGAGGAACGGACCCAGGAACGAAGCGATCCCGATAGAGAGCGTCGGCTTCCATTTATCGCGCACCGCGTCCAGATCGATTTCCGCGCCGGCCAGGAAGGTCAGCAGCACGCTGCCGATCGCCGCCAGGGCGTTGATCCATTCGGTCGTGCGAAGGTCGAGCAGATTCCCGCCCGCCGTCCCGACGCAGATTTCGACCAGGGCGACCGAGATTCCGAGACGGATCGAAATCAGCGTCGCGAGCAACGCCATGCCGATCCAAAGCGCAGCGACGGGCCAGACGGATTCCATACGATCGCCTTACCTCATGAATTCCACCCAGTGTTTCATCGGACGTCCCGAGCGAGGGCAGCGGTCCGCGTGAACGCCGGCCCCCGTTCCGCTCCGCCATGCCGCACCGACAGCCGGATGAAGGGAACTGGGCGGTCAAAAGACGTGTTCGGGCAAAGTATCCATGAACCGCGGCGCCAGCGTGCGGCTCTCCACGAACACGTGTCCCCGCTCGTAATTGTTTTCGTAGGTGACGTTCACCTCGGTATCCGGGCCCCGCCAGTTGAACTGCTGGTTCAACCCGCGCATCATCGAACCGGGAGTCCGGTCGGCCGGGCCGAATTGCGTTTCGAGATAGGCCAGAATCTGCGCATGGGTCTGCGCGCCGCGATAGCGGACGGCGGCGCGCGCGAATTGCCCGTGAATGGCCGTGAGCCGCAGGGAATCGGGTCTGGCGTCGCCTAACCGGGGAGGGCCGTTCTCGAATTCGTATGTTTGAACGCGGTCTCCGGACTCGACCTGAACGAGCTCCGGAACATCGGCCAGCTTGGCGCCCCAACGGATGCCCAGGAAGCCGTTCGGGTCTTGGGCCATCTCGCCGGCCGGGGCGGAGGCCGAGGTGACGATGAAGAAGCACAGGCCGAGAGGGATGAATAGGGCGAATCCGGCAAGCGGGGCGGTCATGCGCGACCTCCGGAACATCGCGGTCCTCGCCGAAAACAAAAAACTCCTACCGCCCGAACGGCGAGTAGGAGTCATCAGCCGCCTCATCGTCCTTTCCCGGAGAGACGGCGGTTAAGGCGAACTCCATCGCCCTGAAAACTGTGCGACGGACAGTTCCTACACCGAAGCCGGGGAACCTGTCAACGGCAAGAAAAGGCAAGAAAAGGGGTCGGGAGTCTTTATGTGCCCCCGGTTAAGACTCCCGACCCCTTTTGGCGGCCCCTTTTTGACCCGAAGGGCTCTCCCGCGTGTTGCGGTGAGCGCGTATACCGGACTCAAGGTCTTGCCCAGGGTCCCCGGGCGGCGTTGAATTTCATACCAGGGCACGCCAGAGACGGCTGCGGCGGCCGCCGGGAGCGATGGCGGAAAAAAAGCCGGGTAGGGTGTACAATCCAAAGAAGAAAACACGTTGGTGAAAGACCGAAGCGAAAGGAGGGCTGCCATGGGATTCTTGAGAACAATCGGACTTGGGGCACTGATTCTGGTCGCAGCCGCCGCAGCCGGATGCGCCGCCGCATCCGATCCCGTGTTGTCGCGCTGCGGATCGGACTATACCTGTCTCCGGGACACGATGTTCCAATACCGCCAACAAGCGGCGGAACTCAGCGCGCTGGCCCAACGCTATGAATTGGAGGCGCAGGCCAAGGCCAGGGAGATGGGACAGGATGCGGAGCAGGTGGTCAAAAGCCGCGAGATGGCGAAACAATTGCGGGCCGAAGCCCGACAGGCGGACGAACTGGCGCGCGATGCGCAGCGGCAACTTCCGCACAACATGAAGTATTAACCCGGTTCCCTGTGCGGCGCCTACCCTCCGTCGGAATGGACGGAGGGAGAGTCCGCCCGCCGGCAGGAGGTCTGCGAGCGAAGCCGCCGGCAAGTGACGAGCGAAGGGCCCGCGCGGTCGGCGAGTTGCACGGACGGAACGGCGGCGGCCGGGCTTGCGGAACTTTGGGCGGGGACGTCAAGCTCGGTGCGAAACGGAAGGAGGCGATGCTCGACGATGCACTGCTGTCGGGCTTGCAGGGACAGACTGGTCAGCGAACAGTAGCGCGCGAGGGCCTCGAACAATCTGGCTGAAGCGGCCTCCCGTTCGCGCAGCGCCTCACGGAACGATGCGTCCATGGGAAGAGGCCCTGCGCAGCCCCCTAAGAATAACCCCGTCATCACCAACACTGCGACAGCCGGTTTCCTCATGGGTCGCCCTCCCGGTGCGGGCCGCTGAGGGCATAAAAAAACGCCCTTTCGGCCCGTCATGACCAAAAGGACGTCGTTGTCCTGCTCATGCGACGAGGCAAGACGCCGTTGTCTCCCCCGTCGGCTTGTCCTGGAACGAGCGCTTCTATACCAAAGCCGTCGTCCGCCTGTCAAGGAGCAAGAAAAGGGGTCGGGAGCAAGAAAAGGGGTCGGGAGTCTTTTTATGACATGAACGCCTACAATGGGTGCCGGCGCCCCGGCCCTCGGTCCAAACAAAGACTCCCGACCCCTTTTCTTGCCCTCGCGTTCAGTTCGGAGCGGCGGGCGGGGCGGAGGTGGCCGTGCTGGAGCCGGCGGGCACGACGGTGAACCGCATCGTCCCGATCAAGGACACCGGGCTCACTTCCTCGCCGACGTGGATCTCCACTTTATACCGGCCGGGTTTCCAGCCCCCCGGGGGCGGGAAGAGCTTGAGGTAGCCGCTCTCATCTTCGGTGGCGATGTATACCGTGTCGCGGGTCAGCTCGACCGTGGGGTCGAGTCCGGGGACCGCCTCCGGATAGCAGACGCCGAAGATCAGGAAGGACTGATAGTGCTGATGCAAGCGAAACACGATGAACACCGGCTTGGAATCCGACCGGTATTCCGTGGTGGGATTGATCGGTACATATTCATTCTGCCGCCGGAAGCCCAGTTCCTCCTCGAACCCCTCCGTCATCTCGATGGCGCGGAACATGCCTTCCGGGGGCGCGTCGAAGTTGTAGGGTTTGACGTCTTCCAGCCGGTTTTGGAACTGGTCGATCGGCACGTTGCGCGTCAGCGGCAGGTCCTCCGCCCAAGCCGCCGGCAGCGCCAGAAGCGCGGCGACCATCATGATGGATGTGGGCCTTCCCCTCACGTCTCGCCTTCCGCCTCCTGCCATAAGAGTTTGGTACACCCGGCCGATGAGGGCTGTCAAGCCACCTGGGGAGAGGGGAAGATGGGGCATCGACGGCTGAGCGCGATCTCCGCCGTTGCGGCCCGGCGAAGGCATTTGCTATATAAGGCGCGAAGCGCAAGATTCGCACGAAAGCCGAGACGAGCCCGGTGCCCGAGTGGTGCCAGTCCCTCGTGACCCTGGTGAACCATGCTGCAAGACCTCGACGCGCTGCCCCAGCCGATCGGCGAGTATAAGCCGGTCGATCACTGGCAGGCCCATATCAACGAGCTCTTCTACCGCCTGCGGGGCGACCAGCTCCGCAACTACTACCAGACCTTCGCTTCCGCCGATTACCGCCTCGCGCACGCGCTGGCCGCCGACTACTTCGCGCGGGTCTGTGCCCGCGAGAAGGCAATAGGCAATAGGCAATGGGCTATAGGTAACACTTCCGAAAATCCTCCTCATCACCCATCACCCATCGCCCATCGCCCCTTGATCATTCACGAATGGGGGCCCGGCAATGGCAACCTGGCGGCTTGTTTCTTGAGCCACCTGAAACACCTCGACACAGAAGGCCGCGTCTACCCGCGGGTGCGCTACGTGTTGGTGGACACGCATCCGGCGACCCTGGAGCAGGCCAAGGCGCATCCCGACCTGGCGCCGCATCGGGAGCGGGTGGACACCCTCTGCGCGGATGTCGAGAACCTGGCGTCGGTCAAGGACGGCACGGTCGATCGGATCATCTGCAACGAGCTGTGGAACGATCTGCCCACCAAATTGCTGGTCAAGAAAGGCGGCGAGATCGAGGAGGAGCACCTGCGCCCGAATCTCAGCGAAGCGAAACACGCGGCGATCACGGACTGGTCGGGCTTCGTGCGGGCCTTCGACGCCAAGGACGCCAGTACCCTGAAGGCGTTTCCCCCCTTCTTCGAGGACATCATCTGGGAAAAGGAGTATCACAAGGTTGAGTGGAAGGACACGCCCTACCGCAAGACCATCGTCGAGTTCCTCAAACAGATCGATGAACAGGTCCTCGTGCCCGTGAATCTCGGCGCGTTCGCGACGGTGAAGGAAGCCAAGCGGATGCTCGCGCCGGACGCCGTCGGCTTCAGCAGCTTCGATGCGGGCGCGGCCGAGCTCAAGGTCTTGAACGATCCCGACAAACCCTGCTACGGCCAGTTCGGCGGCCAATACAGCTTCATGATCAATTTCCCTTTGGTCGAGGCGGTGGCCAAGCAACTCGGCATCCCGACGGTCGTCGTGGAAGCCCAGCGGGAATTCGTCGGGCGCAGCCTGAACGCCAACGTCATGACCCTCATGGACCTCCTGGCCACGCATCCGTCGGCCGGGAAGAAACTGGAGCCCTGGGAGCGGGACCGCTTGGTGATCCGGACGATCCGCGCGCTCAACGAGACGCTCCAGAGCCCCTACGAGCGCAAGCTGGACTTCCCGATCCGCAAAGAGACGCCGCCGGAGGAGCGGGAGACCCTGCAGGGGATCCTGCTGTCCTTGAAGAAGGACGGCGTGCCCGACACCGTCGCCTACCTTACGGAGGACGAACTCTATCGCGCCATGCCGGACCTGGAAGCCATCGGCTACGACCGGGAATCCATCCGCATGGCGCTCGAAGCCCCCCTCAGCGAGATCGAGTATTTTCATCTGTTTTTCGCGCTGAAATAGCGAAGAGCCAACAGCGAGCAGCGAGCAGGGAAGAGCGGGGAGCCCATACAAGGGAAGAGGGCTTGCTCGGAGCGATTCGCGGCCGGCTATCAGCTCTTCGCGGTTCGCGATTCGCTAAAAACACGGAACCTCAAGAAACTCCTTGACTATTTCAAAAAACTTTTATAGCCTCAGCCCCGTTCGTGTAGGAAAAGCCCCTCGTTTGCGTGAAGGAATCGAGCGGAGAACAGGCGCACAATGTTCGGGTCGTTCGGCTGGATGGAGTTGCTGCTGATCTTGATCATCGTGCTGATTATTTTCGGCGCGGGCAAGATTCCGCAGCTCGGGGAAGGGTTGGGCAAGGCGATCAAAGGCTTCAAGAAATCCGTCAACGAGCCGGACGCGATCGACGTCACGGCGCAGGCGGAGCCGGCGCAGCCGGCCCAACAGGCGCAACTCAGCCAAGCGCAGGCCGCGCCGGGCCAGCAGCCCCAAGCGCCGCCGCCACCCGGCGCGTCATCTCCCCAGCCGACGGAGCACCAGAAGCAAGGATAACGACAACGGCACGGGGCGAGAGGCGAGAGGCTATGGGCTCCAAGCAAGAGAAGAACGGATCGTGTGCTCTTCCCATCACCCATCGCCTATGGCCCAGAGCCCGGAGTGAAAGACATGTTTGGTTTGGGCGCGGGCGAGATTCTCATCATTTTGATCATCGCCTTTCTGTTGTTCGGGCCCAAGCAATTGCCTGAAGTCGGCCGGCAGGTCGGCAAAGCCGTCAAGGGCTTCAAGGAAACGGCGGACGATCTCCGAAAGACGGTCGAGCCGGAGATCACCATGATCACCCAAGAAGTGAAGATGGTCGAGCAGGACTTCGAAGCCTCGATGAAGGAAGCGGAGGAAGAGATCACCGCGGCGACGAAGCCCCCGGAGGGGGCTGAACAGAAAGCGAAGAGCGCATAGCGAAGAGCGAGCAGTGAGGCCGACCGGCGGAGAGTCCGGAAGCGCTGATGCCTGGAACCTTGGAAGAACGAGTCGCGTATCTCGAAGGAAAGGTCGAGGAGCATTCTCGGGGGTTCGGCGAGCTGCGAGAGATGGTGATCCATCTCGACCAAAAAGTGGACCGCTTTCGCGAGGAACTGGCCGGCCGGATCGAGGCTCTGGATCAACGGCTCAGCGGCCGCATCGAGGCCCTGGATCAAAAACTCTCCACCCAGTTCACCTGGTTGGTGGGCATCCAAGTCGCGGTCTTACCGGCGGTCGTCGGGGCCTTGATCGCAAAATGACCGGGGACAACCTCATCGGAGAGGGACGGGAGCCATCAGAGCCCCCCTCACCCCAGCCCTCTCCCACGGAGGGGAGAGGACAACGGTGAGTCGGGTGAGTGGGGCCTGCGGCGCGGCCTTTCGACATGTCCACTGCCACAGCACACGTCACAGCCGAACAGTTCTGGAAACTCTGCGGAGACAGGCGGAGCCGCGAGCTCGTAGCCGGAGAGGTCGTCGAGTTGGCGCCGGGATCGGTCGAGCATGGGAAGATCACGCTGAAGGCCGCGTTTCCGCTCCAGGCGTTTCTCCGGAACCATTCGGTGGGCGAGCTGTTTGGAAACGACACCGGCTTTATCCTCAGCCGCAACCCGGACACGGTGCGAGGTCCGGATCTCGCCTTCGTGCGCCGGGAGCGCCTGGCGAATCTCCCGCGCGAAGGCTTCTTTCCCGGTCCGCCCGATGTGGCGATCGAGGTCGTCTCGCCCAACGATTTGGCGCAGGAGGTTGAACGGAAAGTGTACGAGTATCTCGCGGCCGGCGCGGCGATGGTGTGGGTGCTGTTTCCCGAAACCCGGCATGTGATGGTCTATCGGCCGGGAGGGGAGGCGCGGGTTCTCGGCGACCAGGAGACGCTGGACGGGGGGGACGTGCTGCCGGGGTTTGCGTGCACAGTGGGCGAACTGTTCGGGAACTAGCCAAGGAGAGAGTGTCCGATCCTCTCTCTCCTATCAATTCGGAGTGCATCAGTGTGCATCATTCAGAATTCATAATTTCTCTATAAGGAAGGGAGGTGACACGAACGGCAGAAAGCGAAGAGCGAATCGCCGGGAGCGAAGCGCGTGCGTGGTGGCGCGCTGGGCTGCCGTGAGGTATTCGCTGTGAGCTGATTTGACGGAACGGAGGCGTGGGCACACTCGCTTCCGCGTGAACAAGACGCCCTCATCGCGAATCTCCCCTTTGGACCGATCCTTCCCCCCTGGTGGAGAGAGGAGGGTGAGGGGGTCTCCCAATTCAGAATTGATCATCGTAGTGGTACGGTTGGACACACGCGAAGAGCCACGAGCCGGTCGTGGTGAGCGATGGGCGGCGAGCTCTTCGCGGTGAGCTCTCCAATCAAACAGGAGGAACACTATGAGAACCATCCATGGACGGACGCGGTGGTCGCGGGTGGCGATCGCCGCTGGGGCGGCCATCCTGGCCGCCGGGCTCCAGGGTTTCATCGCACCCGCCTTCGCCGGCTATGAACTGCCGCCCGGCGAACGCATCACCAACCTCCCCCACATCCCGCGGGCCATGCCGCAGAAGGAAGCCTACGAGATCTACGATCCGGTCATCGGCCGGAACTTCGATCTCAAAAACCTCTGGATGCGCGCCGACCTGCGCGTGCGGCCGGAGTTCCGAAACGGCGTCTGCTTCGGCGGCGGCGCACCGTCGGGCGGCGCCTGTAACACATTTGGCGGTGGGACTGCCAGCAACGCCAACGCGGGTCGAGGGGCGAACGACTTCTATGTCCAACAGTGGGTCCGCCTCGGCATCGGCTATGACCTGTCCCCGGACGTGAACTTCTACATGGAAATCATCGACTCGGCGACCTGGGGCGGGAACGGGAACCCGAATAACGCGGGCAACGGCGGGGACCCGTTGAACCACAACTGCTCGGCAACCACGACGGGCGCCTGCCGGCTCGGCGTCCGGGCCGCCTATGTGTTGATCCGGAACCTGGCCGACATTCAGGGCCTGAGCGTAAAGGCCGGGCGGCAGTACGTGATCTTCGGCAACCACTCGCTGTTCGGCCACTTCGACTGGGCGAACACCGGCTACTCCCATGACGGCATCATGTTCGCCTACCAGACCAAGGCCTTCGACTCGTACTTGGGCTGGTTCCGCAACTCGGAAACTGACATCGCCCAAGCCGCTCCAGTGGGGAGCTTAGGAGGAAACGTGGCGGGCACGAACACGGGTGGCAGCCGGGCCGGTACCCCGGACGGGGGCGGCGACGCCGATATGTTCATCTTCTACAACCAGATCAAGAACATCCCCGGCATCCTGTTCGAGCCCTATTACGTGTTGTACAGCAACAACCTGTCGGAAAATTCCAACGCGGCTCAGGGCCTGGGAACGGCCAAGCATGCCAATCAACTCCGGCACATGATCGGGCAGCGAACCGAATTGCGGAAAGGGAACTGGGACGCGATTGCGGAGACCGCCTGGCAATTCGGCCGGATGTCGGATGGACTCTGCAATGGTCCCGGTGGACTGTGCGACAACCAGCGGAACGTCCACATCAATGCCTGGGCCCTACGGTCCTGGTTGGGCTATACGGTCTATGAAAACAAGATGAAGCCCCGGCTGGCGGTCGGTTTCGACTATGCCTCCGGAGACGGGAACGCGAACTGCGCGGCGAATACGACAGCGGCCCCCCAGGCGGGGTATGGCTGCCGGTCCGGCAACACGTTCGAGAACTTCTTCCCGACGAACCACATCCACATGGGCTACATGGACGTCCAGGCCTGGAAGAACATGTGGAGCCCGCAGGTGAACTTCCAGTTCCGACCGAGCGCGCGGGATCACTTCGAAATCTGGTACAGCAACTTCAACCTGGCCAGCGCGCGGGACAACTGGTACCGCGGCGCGCAGGGCGTCTATGTCTTCTCGAAGGCGAACAACACCGCCAACCACATCGGCGACGAGTTCGACTTCACCTGGACGCGGATGTTCGCGGACGGCAAGGTGGCCTTCCAGGCGACCTACGGCTACCTGTTCAGCGGCTCCTATATCCGCGACAACCTGGGCACGAACTCCGATCAGAGCTGGGGCTTCGTGCAGTTGTGGATGAATTTCTAACCCCACCCTGGCCCTCCCCAACCAGTGGGGAGGGCGGGGATAGGGATAGATAGGGATAGGGGAACACCCGCTTCCAAGCCCTCTCTCCTGGAGGGAGAGGGGAAGGGTGAAGGGTGATCCCAGCAGTCGCAGACAGGAGCCTTGATGCCTGGCACCCTTGAAGAACGAATCGCCTATCTGGAAGGGAAAGTGGAGGAACACTCGCGCGGGTTCGGGGAACTCCGCGAGATGGTCTTTCATCTCGACCAGAAGGTGGATCGGGTGCGGGACGAGTTGGCCCGCCGCATCGAGGCGCTGGATGAACGGGTTTCGAGACAGTTCACGTGGATGGTCGGGATTCAGGTGACGATCCTGCTCGCCGTGATCGGAACCCTCCTGGCCAAGTAACGGGTGTTGATCGTCCCTCTCTCCCCTGACGGGAGAGGAACATTTCTGGATTCCCTTTCCCTCAATGGGTGAGGGGCTCCTCCTCATTCCCTCTCCCCCGGTGGGAGAGGGGCTTCTTCTGATTCCCTCTCCCCTGGTGGGAGAGGAGAAGGGTGAGGGGGAAAGCACAAAAAGGAGAGAAGCCATGAACAAACTGATAGGACTCACGCTGGGCGTCGTTGCCCTGGCGTTGTGGGCGTTGCCCCTGCCGGCCCATGCCCAGTTGGCGGAGGTCAACCAGGCGATCAAGCTGTTGACCGACTATCCGGGCAAGGGTGGCCGCGCGACGGCGTACCGGTCTCCCGACCCTGAGGACTTCGCGAAGACCTGGGGGGCCGACGTGGGGAACATCGACCAGGCGGCGGGCCTGCTCCAGGAGGCCCTGAACAAGACCACCGATCCGAACGCCAAGGCGCAGTTGGACCTGGCGGTGGATTACGCCAAGGCGCGGCTGCACAAGGAAGCCCGCTTGTCGGCCCAGGGCGCGTTGTATTATCTGTGTCAAGCCGCTGGCGGCTCGGGCGAAGGCTGCGACAAGGTGCCCAAGTTCGGCAGCTACGTGGCGCCGTGAATGAAGGCAGGCAATAGGCGCATGGCAATGGGCGATGGGTGAAGAGTTCTCACCTATCGCCCATAGCCTATACGACCCGGTTCTCAAGAGAGTCCCCGCTGGGGATCACCCTGATCCGCAGCGGGGATTTTTTTGCGCCCCCCAAAGAAAAGGGGTCGGGAGTCTTTTCTTGACACGGCCGCCGCCGCGCGGTATAAGCCTCGCCATGCCTCGGCGTCCACGCGTCGCCACCGGCGGGATGGTCTATCATGTGCTCAATCGGCGGGTCGGCCGCCTGCCGCTGTTTGAGAAGCCCGCCGACTATGCGGCGTTTGAGAAGATCCTCGAAGAGGTTTACGCGCAGACCCGCCTGCGCATCCTGGCCTATTGCCTGATGCCCACTCACTGGCATCTGCTGCTGTGGCCCCGACAGGACGGCGAGCTGTCCGACGTCCTCCAGTGGATCACGGTGACCCACACGCAGCGCTGGCATGCCCACCGCGGCACGGCGGGGCTGGGGCCGGTGTATCAAGGGCGGTTCAAGTCGTTTCCGGTGCAGACGGACGAGCACTTGCTCACGGTGGCGCGTTACGTGGAGCGGAATCCGGTGCGGGCGCGGCTGGTGCGACAGGCGGAAAACTGGCGCTGGTCGAGTCTGTGGCGGAGGCTGCAGGCAGATCCGAAGCTTTCGCTGTGGCTGTCGGATTGGCCGGTGGAGCGACCGCGCAACTGGGTGGCCTGGGTGAACCAGGCGGAAACGGGAGCCGAGTTGGACGCGCTGCGGCAGTGTGTCCAGCGAGGGCGGCCGTTCGGGAGCGAGAATTGGGTCATGCGGACGGCGAAGCGCTTGGACCTGGAATCGACGTTGCGGCCGCGCGGCCGACCGAAAGGGTCGTGAAGGAGGAACAGTCTTGCCTGAAAAGACTCCCGACCCCTTTTCTTGTTCGACAACTACGGCAGCAAGTCCGCTATGGCGATCGACTTGTCCGGGGTCGCCAACGGGGCGATGGACTTTTCGGCGGGCAGCACGGCGCGGTCGGCATAGCGTGCGTTCGCGGTGCCTGCTTGGGTGGGACGGCGATAGACTTCAAGGCAGCGGTCCAGCAAGTTCACGATCCAGTAGTCGGCGATTCCGGCTCGTGCGTACAGATTGGCTTTTCGCTCACGATCGTAGGGCAGTGTCGCGTCGGCGACCTCCACGATCAGGAGAGCCGTCGTCGGATGGGCATCTCGATACTCCCGCGGGTTTCCCGTGACGACCGCGAGATCCGGTTCGGGCTCGGAATCGTCGGTGAGGGCCAAGGGCATCTGAACTCTGATGTGATAATTGGTGCCAAACGCAGCGCGAAGGGCTTCCCCACAGAGACTGACGGCTGTGGCATGTGGACTTCCCTGGGGCGTCATGCGAATGATCTCTCCTTCCACTAATTCCAACCGCTCTTCCGGTTGAAAGAAACCCTCCGCTACCAGGCGTTCGTATTCCTGGCGGGTCCATCGACGAAGCGCAACGGCCGGCATAGACATGGTCGTGGTCCTCATTCAAAACCGACCGTAGTGTATCAGCGCGACCATCATGTGACAAGCGGGGACCAAGAAAAGGGGTCGGGAATCTTTTCTTGGCTTGTCGGACGGTTTTCTCTTCTTTATACTGCGGTCCGGCATGTCCGACCGTCTCAATCTCTTTCCGCCTTCATCCTCTCTTGATCCGGATCGGCAGCTCCGGCATGTGTTCGGCTTCGCCGACTTCCGCCCCGGTCAGCGCGAGGTGATCGAGGCGGTCCTCGCCGCCCGTGACGTGTTGGCCGTGATGCCGACGGGGCAGGGCAAGTCGTTGTGCTTTCAACTGCCCGCCACGCTCCAATCAGGCCTCACGCTGGTCATCTCGCCGCTCATCGCGCTGATGAAAGATCAGGTGGACGGGCTGCGCGCGAAAGGCATCGCGGCGGCGGCCTTTCACTCCGGTCTGTCGGAACCGGAGCGGGATCGCGTGGTCCAGGATCTGAAGCTCGGCCGGCTGCGGCTGCTGTACGTCGCCCCGGAACGGGTGCAGCACGAGTGGTTCATGCGGCTGCTCCGGTCCGTCTGGGTGTCGCTCTTCGTGGTGGACGAGGCCCACTGCATTTCGCACTGGGGGCACGATTTCCGGCCGGACTACCTCCGCCTGAGCGCGCTGCGACGCGAGCTGCAGACTCCTCCCTGCCTAGCGTTGACGGCGACCGCGACGCCGATGGTGCAGGGGGATATCGCGGAGAAGTTGGGTCTGCGCGATCCGCTCCGTGTCGTGACGGGATTCCGGCGTCCTGTTTTGAAAATGCCACCCCGCTTAGGCGGCGGGCTCCAGGATCACCCGATGGCCCAAGCGCTCCAACTGCTTGACATACCGACGGGTGGCCTGCTCCCGATCCCGCTGATCGAGATA
>Ga0070741_10000550_pt1 | contig 131769 bp, 113 predicted proteins | sample Coa_R1_4_FD_66440 | JGI IMG/M metagenome (GOLD analysis project Ga0070741, IMG submission 66440) | Surface soil microbial communities from Centralia Pennsylvania, which are recovering from an underground coalmine fire - Coalmine... | ecosystem: Environmental > Terrestrial > Soil >... | reverse complement strand
GGCCGACGATGGCGTCCAGCGCATTCGCTCCAGCCAGCAGTTGCTGTTTGGCTTCCTCGGCCAGACGGGCCTTTCTCTTTGACTATCTCGTCATTCTATTATGCGAAACTCTTTAGCTGGTCCATCACGGTTTTGAAGACCAGGCGGACGGTGTCAGAGCCGGGGTCGCGCGGGCAGGACCAGAGTGCGCCGAAACAGCCCTGGGTTGGGTCGTCGCTTGCCGTTTGGTTGGCCCAGGCCGTGCCGAGGGTATCCGCCTCGTCTCCTGCCCGCCCGGCAAGAGCATTGGCATCTTCGGCCACTTGCTGTATTGCCGGGTCGCTGCTGGCTAGTGCCGCGGCATCAGCATCATCTGCAGCGTCAGAATCTGACGCCATGGCGAGAACGGCGGATTCGGCGCTGTTGCCGGAGGCGGTGATGGACGTTGCCGCGAGATTCGCGAGATCCTGAAGAGCGTCCTGCTGCTCTGTCCGCACGCTGGCGTGAACGTCGTCCGGCACGGCAGTGGGAGTGGGTGTGGCGCCGGAGGGTTGGACGCCCGACAGGGCGAAGAGTGTGCCGTACAGCTGGCTCACGCTGGGTGAGGTGGTGGAGTCAAACGTGACGTTCAAACACTGAGCCGTGGTGTCATTCCAGACGTTCGCCACGGGCTCCCAGTTGCTGCCGTCCCACCAATACACGCCGCTAGCGCCCTGGGGGTTGCAGTCTGAAAGAGCGACTGACCCATCTGAGGCAACTCCCGAAAGGTGCAGGTCGAAGTAGCCGCCAGCATTGGGAAAGTTAGTGGTGTCGGCAGGGTTGGCGGAGTAAAGGCCCACATTGACGCTCCACCGAATGCCGTGGCGTTGAGGCTGCCGGGGGACGCGAAGCCGCTGCCACCGATATACGCGTAGGAAAGTGCGCCGCTGGTGGTGGCACTGCCGTGAGTCAGGTTGTAGGCCACTGGTGCGCCATTGCCAGGCTGTGTGCCGCCAGTGGGAGGCAGCGTCACGACATGAGTAGTGTGAACGGCGTACGCGCCGATGATCTGAGCGTCGGAGGCCCATGACCACTCCAGATAGCCTGCCGCGCGCAGTTCGGCGCGCATGTCATCCGGGGTCTTGGGCCCTGCCTCCGTTAGGTATTGGCCGGGGTCGGACGATATTTGGGTGAGCGTATTGCCAGCATGGGCGCGTTCGTAAGCAGCAATCTCCTTGGGGCACGATGACTCACAGATGACGCCTGTGCCATCGTCGTAATCGTCGGGCGTGGCCCCAGCAATAGTGATATCCCAGTAGACGTCGTAGAGCGTGAGCCGCAGCCCGTCGTCGCGCTCGAACCAGGTGGCGTTCGCCAGGCTGGGACCACACTTCCAGGAACCGCTCGCATCCAGTCCTGGATTGGAACCCGTGTAATACAAGCCCGTCGAGTTCTGATGCGTGTTGTCGTAAAACGGAGCGTAGGCATGCGCTCCCCAGAGGTTGAGCTCGGTAGGGGAGTCGGGCAGCCGCCCGCCGTGCTCGGCGCTGAAGTCGGAGCCCACGCAGGTCGGTGGGTTGGTGTTGTCGTTGGCGCCCCAGATTTCAAAAGGCGTGCCGTTCAGCTGAGCGATGCTAGGTGAGCTCGAGGCACTCAAGGTCATGGTGATGCAGCCGGTCGCCGGATCCCAGCTCTGATTGGACACGGCGAGCCAGTGCTGGCCATTCCACCAGTAGGCGATGCGACCGTGCTGTGTGTTGCAGTTGACGACTACCACCGACGAGAAGCTGTTGCCGCTCGAGACGTTGATGTCTGACCAGAGGCCCTCAGGGCCGTAGCTCGGCAGCTCTGGCATCGCTTTGCTGGGATAGACCCCGGTGGTGATGGTTCCGGCACCAATCGCCTGAGCATTGACGCTGCCGGGGGTGAATGGACCCTTGCCGCCCCAGCTGGCGAATGCGGTCGACTGCGGACTTGTCGACGCGCCGCTGACGGTCCTGATGCCGACGTTATCTTGCGTGATAAGCGTCGTAACAGGATTCGAGGTGCCGCCTCCCGGGGTCGGGTTGACCACCGTGATTTGGCCACTGCCAACCTGCGCCAGATCGGCCGCCGTGAGCGTGATGCCCAGCACTGTCGGCGACGTGTATTTGGTGGTGCGAGGAGAGCCGTTCCAGAACCCCTGCGACGCGGGGAGGAAGCCAGTGCCATCTACCGTAATGCCAGGGCTGTTTGCGTTGCCTGCCTGCAACTTCGACATAAGGCTGGTAATCCGAGGCGCCGGATTGACGAGTGTGACCATGGCTGGCCCTGCAAGGCCCGGTATGGAGGTCGGGAGTAGCTTGCCGTCGGGCTGGACCACCACCAGCGAATAGGTCCCCAGCGGCTTCAATTGAATCTGTGCGCTAAAGGCCGTAGCGACAGTTGGCGTCAAGCCGTTGGGCTGGTCAAGGGCCCTGATGCCGACGAGCTTCGGCGGGCTGTCCGTGGTGGAATACAAGCGCAGCCCATATTGGCCGACCTTGCGGTCGTTGCCTGAAACCTTGAAATTGACCACGGAGCCAATGCCAACGACCGTCGGAAAGGTCACGACAGCATAGGGGGTAGGCGTCGCGGTCGGCGTACTGGTGATAGTCGGCGTATTCGTCGGAGTGCGAGTGATTGTGGCGGTGGGTGTATCGGTGCGCGTCGGCGTGCTGGTACGAGTTGGCGTCGGCGTGCGGGTTGGCGTCACCGTCCGAGTCGCAGTGGCCGTTGGGGTCGGAACGACCGTGACGACCTGGAGCACGGGCGAGACGATGGACAGTACGGCCCCGGTGTTCCTATTCGTGACGCGAACGGTGTAGTTGCCAAGCGCAGCAGTTCAGGGGACGGTCACAGCCAGGGTGCCCGGACCGTAAAGGGTCCTCTTCCCCCAAGCCACGGGGTTCAGTGCGTTGTCGAGGACTTGCAGCGTGTACCCTGCTTGGATTCTCGGCACGCCGCTGAGCGTGACATTTGCGGTGCACAAGCAGGGATTCTTGGCGGTCCAGGCGCCTGGCTGCCACGGACGGACGTAGCTGGGGTTTATGGTGAGGCCAGGCGTGGGTATAGGCTTCGCCATCGTTTGTGGCTGAGCCGGAGGCATGGCAAGGATGACGGCGGCGGTCGCCAGGTCGCTAGCAGCGTCCGGCGGAGCCGCGGCCGATGCAGCGGTCGGCGTCGCAGTCGCCGTTGGAGTGAACGTGTCAGCGGGAGTGGCCGTTGCCGTGGCCGTGTCGGATGGAACCGCCGTGAAGGTAGCAGTGGGGATTGCTGTCGAAGTGCTCGTCGCTGTATCGGCAAGCGGGGTCGGAGTCATTGACGACGCCAGGACGGTGACCGCCGTTGAGCCGGAGATGAAAGGCGGGTCCGTGGCGAGGATGAGCTGCAGGGCGTAATTGCCGGCCGGAAGATCCGAGGGGAGGGAAAGGCTGCAGGTGCCCGAGTCGAGGCAGGTCTCGTCCTGCCAGACGACCGGTGCATTAGGCAAGTCATCCGTCGGGTAGAGATCCAGCGATCCCGCCAGTGAGTCGGTAGCCGTGCCCGACCAGGAGACGAGCATCGTATCGCCAGCAGCGACCGAGCTGGAGCTGACGGCCAAGACGCCATCAGGAGGCACGCCCAGGGGCGCGAGCGGTGTATCAGTAGGCGCGGGAGCCGAAGTGTCGGAGGTCGCGGTTGCTGTTGGAAGGGCGGTATCCCCTGCCATTGGGGTGGCAGTGGGGACCTGAGTGTCGGTGGCTAGGGGCGATGGGGAGGCAGTAGCGGTGGGGGAATCCGATGGCGTCGCGGTGGGTGGCAGCTGCACAGAGAGCGTGTCGCTGGTCACGGGCAGTACACCACGGGAGTCGGTGATCGCCACGCTGTACGTTCCCGCCTGAACGGCATCTGGCACGGTGAACGCCACGAGATCCGAGCCGCCCGGCGTCCAGGCTCCAAGCAGGTAACTGGCGCCGCCACCCGTCAGCGATACCTGATACGGTCCGGCGACAGGATCGTTGGTGACGATGTCGAGCTCGACAGATCCATCCGGGCTGATGCTGGCGGGGGTAATGGTGACGGCAGCCGTGGGCGTCACCACAGAGAGCGGATCGCCGACGGCCGATTCCACATTGCCGGAGGCGTCAGTGAGCTCCAGCGTGTAGGCGCCGGGCGAGACCGACCAGGGCACTGCCAACGTGGTCACATCGGCGGTTGTGTCAAGCGGGCCCAGAGCGATGGTGCTGCCATCTGCGTTTGACACCAGGCTGACCTGGTGGGTTCCGGAACCGAACACCGACGCTGAAAACTGGACGCTGAGGTTGCCACCGGTGGCGACTACAGGCGGGCTGAAGGCACTTGCAGCAGCGAGCACGTTGAGCTCACCGCTGGCGCTCTGCGAGATGCCGCTGCCCTCAATCCACAAGCCGTACGAGCCTGGAGCGATGTTGCTACCGACGGCTAACGGCTGCGACGGGTCGCCGTTCCACTGACCGAGGGTGAACAGCTGCTGGCTGGGATCGGTCGGTGAGGTGAGGTAGACGGTAGCTGGCGCTGCGTTCAAGACAGGGATGGCGTTATTGAACTGGACGTTGTCGCCGTTAGCGACAACGCCGGTGGGAGCGAAGGTTTCCGGCACCGGGGTATTGGTCGCGGTTGGTGTTGCCGTTGCCGTCGAAGTCGCAGTGGGCGTGGTTGTGGCAGTGTCTGTCGCCGTTGCCGTGGCGGTGTCCGTTGGAGTAAGCGTGGCCGTATCCGTTGGCGTAAGGGTCACTGTGTCAGTGGCGGTTGGGCTAGCCGTAGACGTCGTGGTTGCGGTCGCGGTTGCGGTGATGGTGGGTGTTACCGTGCTGGTTGAAGTCCAGCTTGGCGTCGGGGTGAAGAGCGGCCCAGGAACCCCGAACAGCTCGGCCTCCACCCTCACCTGTGGGGTAGCGCCGCCGCCAGCCATCAGCACGGTACCGTCATTCAGCAGTGTTGCGCTACCGTCCATTTGGGCCGCCAAGGTGAAGCCCATCGCTGACCACGACCTCGTTGAGGGGTCATAGCGTTCGGTGCTGGCGAGAAGGTTCGGCCAGGTCTCGCCGTCGATGGCGAGGACGGTGCCATCGCCAAGTGTCACGGCAAAGTGCGCATCCCGAGCGGCGGCAAGCGGCCCTGTAGCCGACCACGAATTGCTGGCAGGGTCGTAGATTTCGGCCGACGCCAAGGAGCGAGTGGAGTTCGTGTAGCCGCCAGCCACCAACACGGTGCCGTCGCTGAGCAGGTTGGCCGTGTGAGAGCTGCGAGCAGCAGACATGTTCGGCACGGTCGTCCAGGATCGGGTAGCTGGCGAGTACATCTCAGCCGAAGCCAGGTACGTATCGCCGTAAGACCCACCCGTGACCAGCACCCGTCCGTCAGTGAGCAGCGTCGCAGTGTGGCCGAGCCTGGGCGTGGACATGCTGCCTACCGATGTCCAGCTTTGCGTGGCGGGGTCGTAGATTTCTGCTGACGTCAACAGAACGCTGTTCACGTCCTCGCCGCCGGAGACGAGCACCGTTCCGTCATTGAGCCGGACACCCGCATGGTCCAGTCTGGCGACGGACATGTTTCCAACAACCGTCCAGGTGTCGGCGGCGGGATTGTAGATCTGGGTAGTCGCAATGTCGTTGTTGGCGGCGTCGACGCCACCGGCGACGAGCACCGTGCCGTCCGCCAGCAGGACGGCGATATTGCTGTTTACCCCGGTCTTCATTGACGACGCCGGCGTCCAGCTCTTGGTAGATGGGTTATATCTCTCAGCGGTCGCCAGCGACACGCCATTTGCGTCATCCCCCCCAGCCACAAGTACGGTGCCATCGTTCAGCAAAGTAGCGGTATGCACGGCGTGGCCAGTGCTCAGCGATCCCGTTGCGGTCCATGAAATTGAGGGGTCCACTGTCGGGGTTGGGGTTGGGGTAACAGTCGGCGTGGAGGTAGATGTCGAAGTGCTGGTGGGCTGTAGGTGTTGCCGTAGGAATGGGCGATCCGTAGATCTCAGCAGTTGAGAGTACGGTGGTCCCATTTATCCCGCCGGCTGCCAGCGCGGTGCCGTCGCTAAGCAGCGTAAGGGTCTGGAAGTTTCGCGGCGTGAGCATATTGTTCACGGCGCTCCAGGTCCGCGAGCTGGGGATGTAGAGGTCCGCGGCGACGATCGTGCCACCAGAGTTCTTCCCGCCTGAGACGAGAACCGTGCCGTCCCGCAGCCGGACCGCTGCGGCAGCCTGACGAACTCAGGGCATGTTTCCTACGGCCGTCCAGCTCCTTGAATTGGGGTCATATAGCTCAGCGCTGCCAAGCACAGTCGAGCCGTTGGTGCCGCCCGCAGCCAGCACCGTCCCATCGCTGAGCAGGGTCATGGTGTGCCAGTCTCGGGCACCACTCATTGCTCCGACGGTGGTCCATGCTCGGCTCGAAGGGCTGTAGACCTCGGCCGTCTTCGTCCAGCCCGGCCCATCCCACCCTCCAGAGACGAGGGCGGTGCCGTCTCCCAGCTTGACTCCGCTGTGGCCCTGGCGAGCAACCGCCATATTGCCCACGCGGGTCCAGCCGCTTGAGACGCTGTATATTTCGGCGGACACACCTGGGCTAGTGGACGTACTGGTTGCCATGCCACCGGCGACTAGCACCGTGCCGTCATCCAGCAGCACCGCAACGTGTGCCAGGCGCCCAATGGCCATGCTGAAGGTACTGGACCAGGTCCTGGTGGCGGGGTTGTAGATCTCGGCACTCGCCACGCCATTCCCGCCCGTTGTCTGGCCACCGGCCACAAGCACGCGGCCGTCATTTAGCAAGGTGGCGGTATGCGATGCGCGCGCGGTTCCCATGCTGCCGACCACGCTCCACGATCGGGTTGCGGGATTGTAGAGCTCGGCGCTCGTCGTCGGGCTGCCGGAGCTCGTGAGGAAGCCACCGGCGACCAGCACGGTACCGTCGTTCAGCAGCGTCGCTGTGTGGTGGTAGCGCCCAGTCGCCAGACTTCCCGTGCTAGCCCAGTTAGTGTTCGGCGTTGGCGTGGCGATGGGAGGTGACGTCGGAGTGGGTGTAGGCGTGGTCGTGGGTGTCGCGGTCGCCGTCGCCGTGCTGGTGGCGATTGGAGCGGGCGTGGCCGTCGTGGTCGCGGTTGGCAAGCTCGTAGCCGAGGCGGTGGGAGTGCTGGTGGCCGGAGCAGCCGTGGCAGTGGGAGTGCTGGTAGCCGGAGCAGTCGTGGCGGTGGCCGTCGGCGGCAAAGGAGAGTTCGTCGGCGTGGCGGTCTGGGCCGCGGCCGTGGGAACGAGCGCAGTGATGAGGTAGAGCGCCATGGCCAGGGCACGGCCAAAGCGCCTGATTTGTCGCGGGCTGACCGGCAACACGCTACGTCCGGGCCAGCTGGTCGAACGAGCACGCATACGCGCCTCCCCAGGCGCACATGGCAATGGAAGTCGGTCCGAGACAGCCACGCGGACAGCCCATCCCTCACAACCCGCGCTATTCCCCTGCAGCTCAGACCGTGAAACCTTGGTGTCCCGTCTTCTCTCCCCAGACCTGACGAGCGCTTGTTATCGTACGATACTTAGGCCAAAGTAGCAATCAGAATGCTGGACGGCCTCAAAAGAGGCATACCTTTGGGCTAGCCCAAGAAGCGCGCACAAGAACCTCGACGCGGAGGTTAGCTTTCAGCAGCACCCTGACGCCTATTTCTCGGCCTCACCGTTCGGTCGGTAGCTGGGAAGACCGGCTGCGAACAGATCGGTGCCGTCCCAGCGGATCAGCTCAATCACGAGGGCTGGCCCATATTTCAAGGTATCGTCGGCCCAACCAATCACGACTCCGTGAAATCCGATGAACTGCTGCATAGGCGGGTCTGCTCGGCGGGTTCCCTCCAGTCGCCGGGGAACTCCCGGACGTTCTGAATGATCCGCCCGCTGCATACGACAGCGTCCCCCTGCACGGCTTGATCCGGACCGCACGTAGCCGAACTGAGCGAGGTGGCAAGGCTGGCACGCGCGAGCGCCTGACTACAGCTTCAGCAAGGCCATGAAGGCGTCCTGTGGGATCTCCACGTTGCCGAAGCGCTTCATGCGCGCCTTGCCTTCCTTCTGCTTTTCCAGCAGCTTGCGCTTGCGGGTGATGTCCCCTCCGTAGCATTTGGCCAGCACGTTCTTGCGCATGGCCTTCACCGTCTCGCGGGCAATGACGCGCGCCCCGATGGCCGCCTGGATGGGCACGTCGAACAGCTGGCGGGGAATCAGCTCGCGCAGCTTGTCCACGATGGCCTTGCCGGTGTTGTAGGCGCGGTCCTGAGCGACCACCAGCGACAGCGCATCGACCACCTGGTTGTTGACCAGGATGTCCACCCGCACCAGCTTGGACGCCCGGTAGCCGGTAACGCTGTAATCGAGCGAGGCGTAGCCCTGGGTGAGGGTCTTGAGGCGGTCGTAGAACTCGACGATCATCTCGCTCAAGGGCAGCTGGTAGCGCAGCAGGACGCGCTCCTCGTCCACGTAGTCCATGTGCCGAAATTCTCCACGCTTGCCGGTGACCAGCTCCATGATGGCGCCGATGTAGCGGCTGGGCGAGATGATGGTGATGTCCATCCACGGCTCGCGGATCTCCAGGATCTCGCCGAAGTTGGGGAACTGCGCCGGGTTGTCCACAGTGAGGAGCGCCCCATTCTGCTTGACCACCTGGTACTCCACGCTGGGCGCCGTGGCAAGCAGGTCCAGCTCATACTCGCGCTCCAGCCGTTCCTGGATGATCTGCATGTGCAGCATCCCCAGGAAGCCGCAGCGGAAGCCGAAGCCCAACGCCTGTGAGGTCTCGGGCTGGAACGACAGCGCGGCGTCGTTGAGCTGCAGCCGTTCCAGCGCGTCGCGCAGCAGCGGGTAGTCGTCACCCTCGGTGGGATAGAAACCGGCGAATACCATGGGCTTGGCCGGCTGGTAACCCGGCAGCGGCTCACGAGCAGGCGAATCCGCATCGGTCACCGTGTCGCCCACGCGGCAATCCTTCACGTTCTTGAGCCCCGTGGCGATGTAGCCCACCTCGCCGGCGGCCAGGCTGTCCGCTGCCCGCATGCGCGGCGAGAAGAAGCCGATCTCCATCACGTCGGTCGACCTGCCGGTGGACATCAGCTCGATCTCCGTACTGCGGCTCATGATTCCGTCGACCACCCGAACATAGGCGATGACGCCCTTGTACACGTCGTAATGGGAGTCGAAGATGAGGGCCCGCAGCGGCTGGTCCTCGCTGCCACGGGGCGGAGGAATCCGCTGCACCACCGCTTCCAGAATGGCTTCGGTGCCCCTGCCCTCCTTGGCGGAGGCGAAGATGATTTCCTCTTCCGGCAGGCCCAGCACGCGCTCGATCTCATGCGCCACGCGCTCGGGCTCGGCGCTGGGCAGGTCGATCTTGTTGATCACGGGGATCAGCTTGAGGTCGTGCTCCATGGCCAGGTAAACGTTGGCCAGCGTTTGGGCCTCGATACCCTGCGCAGCGTCCACGACCACGATGGCGCCTTCGCAGGCGGCCAGGCTGCGCGACACCTCGTAGGTGAAGTCGACATGTCCCGGCGTATCGATCAGATTCAGCTCGTATTCCAGACCACCGGCAGCCCGGTAGGTCATGCGCACCGCCTGGGCCTTGATGGTGATGCCCTTCTCGCGCTCCAGGTCCATCGAGTCGAGCACCTGTTCGGCCATGTCGCGGCTGCTGATGGTGCCGGTACGCTCGAGCAGGCGATCGGCCAGCGTCGACTTGCCGTGATCGATATGGGCGATGATGCAGAAGTTGCGAATCAGCGCCTGGTTCATCGCGGCACCAGCCGGCGGACCAGCGACAGCTCGGAGACCCTGAGCACCGCGGCCGAGCCGAGATAGACAAGTCCGCCGATGGCTAGGCCGCCCGCGAGCTGCAGCGCGCGCGGCCCAACGGCTTCGAGATTCAGCCAGCCGTTGGAAGCGTGCACGAACGCGTACAGGGCGGCGCCCATGGCGGCCGAGGCCAGGGCGCACTTGCCTACCGTGGCCGCCAGCGAGGCCCAGTCGAACGACGGCAGGTACGCCTGCAGCAGCAGGACGAGCGCCAGCGCCTCGGCAACCACCGAGATAGAGATGGCCAGCGCCAGCCCGCCCTGCGCCAGCCAGCCAATCAGCACGAAGCTGAGCGCCAGGTTGAGGGACAGCGTTACCAGGTTGATGAGCACCGGACGCAGAGTCTCGTGCAGCGCGTAAAAGGCGCGCAGCACGATCTCCACGGTGGCGTGGCCGAACAGACCCAGGGCGAAGAAGATCAGCGGTTGGGCGGTGAGCTCCGTCGAGCGAGCATCGAAGGCACCGTATTGGAACAGGGTGCGGATGATCGGCTCACGCAGCAGGATGAGCCCCAGGCTGGACGGGATGGTCAGGAACAGGATGATACGCAGCGCCTGGCCCAGGGTACGGCTCATCAGACCCAGCTCGTCGCGCGCCACCTGCGCCGACAGCGTGGGAAAGGCCACGATGGAGATGGCCGTGGCGAAGATGCCCAGCGGCAGCGTCATGAGCTGCAGCGCGTTGGAGAAGCCCGTGTACGCGCCATCGACCAGCCGCGAGGCCAGCGCCGCGGACACCAGCACGTTGACGTACAGCGTCGCCGAGGCGAAAACGCGCGGGATCATCAGCCGCCAGACCTCTCGGACCCCCGGATCGCGCGCGTCGACACGAGGCACGTAGCGAAAACGGTAGCGGACCATACCGGGGATCTGGGCCACGATCTGCAAGCAGGCGCCCGCGACCACGCCCACGGCCAGGCCCTGCACGCCCATGCTGGGGCCAAGCAGCAGCGCCCCGCCGATGATCGACAGGTTGTAGACGATCGGCGCCAACGTAGGCAGCAGGAAGTGCTGATAGCTATTCAGCACGCCCATCATCACGCCGCTCACCCCGAGAAAGATGGGCTGGATGAGCAGCACGCGCGTGAGCAGCACCACCAGCTCCTGCTTTTGTGGCGAGTAGCTGGAGACCAGCAGCGGTACGATGGCCGGGGCGAAGATCTCGACGATCAGCGCCATCGCGCCCAGCAGGATCAGCATCATGTTCATGACCGAAGACGCCACTCGCGCGGCCTCGTCGCGCTCGCCGCGCGCCAGGTACGACGCGAAGACCGGAATCAGCGATGAGCCCAACACCCCTCCGGCCACCAGGGCGTAGATCGTGTCGGGCAGTCGGAACGCGGTCCAGAAGGCATCCATCTGCCCGGTCGTGCCGAACTGCACCGCAATCACCTCCTGCCGCACCAGGCCCAGCACCCGGCTCAGCACGGTCCCGGCCATGACGATGGCCGCCGCCGAGGCGAAGTGCCTCGCGCCGAGCGCCGCGGCCGGTTCGGGAGCGCTGGCGGAGCCCAGATCCCGGCGGTCGATCTCCGAAGCTCCGCCGGCGGCGACCTCGCCCACTACGCCCCGCGACCCGCTTCGCGGAGCGACGCGAAGAGCGCTTGGCGATGGCGGCCGTGATACGAGGCCGTCACGCCGCCGGCCGGCGAGCGGTCCGCTCCCGCAGCCCGTCGACGGCAGCTTCAGGCACGAGCACCGATCCGAGCTCCACGCTGCGCACCTCGAGGCCGTGATAATCGCTGCCGCCGGTGGGCACCAGATCGTAGCGGCGGGCCAGCTCGAGGAAGCGCTCGACAGTCTCCGGCGCGTGCTCGAAGTAGTACACCTCGATACCACCGAGGCCAGCCCCAACCAGCGTTCGCAGCGTCTCTTCGGTCGGCCGGATGCGCTGCGGTCCATCGGGCCACTCAGGATGGGCCCATGAAGCCACGCCCCCCGCGCCCACGATCATTTGAATGGCCTGGGGCGCCGTCAGCTTCTCGCTGGCAACGTAGGCGGGCTTGCCCATCCCCAGCCAGCGATCGAACGCTTCCTCGAAGGAGCCAACGTAGCCTGCTTCCAGCATTGCTCGGGCAACGTGGGGGCGAGCAACGGCCCCGTCGGCGATGCGCTTGACGCGCGCATACTCCAACGGCATGCCGAGCGACTCCAGCCGGGCGACGATCTCCTGAGCGCGGCCCTCGCGGCCCTGCTGCAGCCTGGCAAGCGTGGCCTGGAAGCCAGGACCGTCGTAGGCGATGAAATAGCCGAGGACGTGGACGCCCTCTTCGGCGCTCAGCTCGATGCCGGGAATGAGATCGAGGTCATGCATCTCCGCGGCCGCCCGCGCCTCGTCCAAGCCGGCGGTGCCATCATGGTCGGTTAGGGCCAGTGTCCGTACGCCGGCCTCAGCCGCCTTGCGTACAAGCTCCCGCGGACGCTGCGTACCATCGGATAGCGTGCTGTGAGTGTGCAGGTCGACGGTGCTCGGCATTCGCGTCAATGGTAGCCGGAGGGAGCGCCAAAATCGGATTCAGCCGCTGGTTCGCGGCCCCGGCAAGGAGCGCCTCGGGTACGATTGGAGCACGCCACTTGCGTATACCTCGAATCGCTTTGAGAGCAGCCTCTTCCTTTATGCCGGCCGGACCCCATCCGCGCGCCTAACGCTTGAAACGCTACCCTAGCCGCTCCCGCAGGGGTACGGCCAGCGTCAAGATCCTGGTCGTGCTGTTGGGGGCACTCGTGGTCAGTGGCGCCGTGCTCCTGGCGTACCTGTTCTACGTGCGGCCTGTGGCCAACGCCGCCCTGCAAGCCACCGGCCAGGTGGTTCCGCCACCGCCCCCGGCGGCGGCGGTCGCGGGTGAGCCGGCCACCTCCGCCGAGGCGGTGCCGACCCCTCCACCCCTCACCGGGACCAGCCGGATCAACATCCTGCTCCTCGGCTCGGACACCGACGCCAAGTTCGCCGGCGACTACAACACCCAAATCATGATCGTGGTAACCATCGATCCGGTCACCAAGAAGGTCTCGATGCTGTCCATTCCTCGCGACCTGTGGGTGCCCATCGCCGGCCATGGGGTCGAGAAGATCGGCGTGGCCTTCGGCATCGGCGGCGTCGCCTTGGCGCGGGACACCGTGCAGCGCAACTTCGGCATCCCAATTCACTATTACGCCTGGGTCGGCTTGGACGGCTTCATCAAAGTGATCGATACCCTCGGCGGCGTCGACGTGGATGTGAGCCACCCGGTGATCGACGACAGCTACCCCGACGACGTCAACTCGCCCGACCCGTACGCCTACCGCCGGCTGTACATCCCGGCCGGCCCGCAGCACCTGGATGGAGCCCGGGCGCTGGAATACGTGCGCTCACGGCACCTCGACCTCATCGGCGACTTCGGACGATCGCAGCGTCAGCAGCAGGTGTTGGACGCGCTGCGCAACGAGAGCGGCGGGCAAGAGATCATCCGCAAGCTGCCGCAGCTGGCGAACGACCTCAAAGACAGCGTCCGCACCGATATGACCCTCACGGACCTGGCCAGGTTCGCGGGCTTCGCCGCGCAGATACGAGGAGAGGCGGTAGGCCAGTACACCCTGTCCCCGCCCAAGTACTCGCAGGACGGCACCTCCTTTGACGGACAGAGCATCGTCATCCCACAGTGGCGCAGCATCCGTCCCTTCATCGACCAGCTGTTCGGGCTCAACACCACCAGCACGCTTCCACTTGGCGCCCCCGCCGGGATAGGGCCGCCGCCGGAGCCAACCAAGCCGCCAGCAGCACCGACACCTGTCGCGTCCGCCAGCCCGACGGCAGCGGGGCCTCAGCTGGCGGCCACGGCCATCGTCAGCACGCACTCCCCGGAAACGACGCCCGTGGCGAGCGGGACGCGCCAGGCAGTGCCGACGGCCATCCGGAGCGTGCCGGCAACGCCTGCGCCGGGGGTCCCCAAACCACAGCCGACAGCGGTGCTTCGATGAGCGCGGTGAGGCCGCGGGCAGCGCGAAGCTGGCCGCTGGCGATCGTGCTGCTGGCCATGGCCAGCTGTGCGCCCGGCGCGAGTCCGGCGGCCGCTCCGGCCTCTGGCCCGGGGGCCTCCAACCCGGCGGCGAAGCCCTCGGCTGGCGCTTCGCTGGCCGCCCAAGCGGCAATCGGCGGCAAGATTGCCTTCGCCCGGCAGCGGAACATCTGGGTGTTCAGCGGATCGTCGGCGCAGCAGGTGACGACCATCGGCGGGTCCGCTGACCCGGCCTGGTCGCCCGACGGCAAGACGCTGGCGTTCGATAAGCAGGACAAGAACAGCGCCGATCTGTATCTGATGCCCTATCCACAAGGCCCCGCCAAGGCCCTGACGAACAACGCCTCACGCATCGTTGAGAACAACTTCTGGGAAATGCAGCCCGACTGGTCGCCGGACGGCAGCGCGCTTATCTACACCAGCGATCGGGGCCGCGCCCGCACGGGGACGCTCGATCCCACGGTCTGGCGCATGGTGCTGGCCAGCGGAGCCAAGAGTCAGCTGAGCGGCTCCAACCGCTACACCGGAGGCACTGACTTTCCGCGCTGGCGCCCCCACGCCGCCAACCAGATTCTGTACACCTCGTGGGCCTACGATCCCGCCAGCCTCCAGCCATACGGCGAGCTCACCCTGCTGAACACGTCCACCAACCGCTCCGACACGTTGACCCCCTCGGGGTTGACCGAGCTGCAGCCCAGCTGGTCTCCGGACGGCAATAGCCTGACGTTCGTTCGCCGGCAGGGTTCCAACGATGAGATCTGGATTCGCGAGGTCGGTCCCGGCGGCGCCTCGCCCACAGCCGCCGTGACGGCTACCGACCAGCCCTCGCAGGCCGAGGCTCGCCAGCTCGTCCGCGGAGTGAACGCCCACCCTGCGTGGGCCCCAGACGGACACGCCGTGGCCTACATCGGCCTGCAGGACGGCAGCTTCGATCTGTTCGTCCAGCCGCTCACCGCGGATCTGCGACTGGATGGAGCGCCCAAGCAGCTGACCCGCGGCGCGCACCTGGACGCCGACTCGAGCATCTCCTGGGCCTCATAGCAGCCGCGGACCGAGTCGCGAAGCGTAGTCGCTGGCCGCGAGGCGCCACAGGCAGCCCGCTGCTATAGTTGTTGTTTGTCAAAAACGAAGGAGTGACCGTTGCCCAAAGGTAAAGGCAAGAACGCCGAAAAGCGCGCCAACGAGATGCGCCGAAATACGGAGCGCAACCGGGCCACCAAATCGATGGTGAAGACCTACCTGGCCAACGCCATGGGCGCCATCGATAGCGACGTTGATTCGTCGGACAGCGCGATCATCCGGGCGCAGAAGGCGCTGGATACCGCGGCCAGCCATGGCGTCATCCATCGCAACAATGCCGCCCGCCGGCTCTCCCGCCTGATGAAGCGCTTCAACAAGGCGGTCCTCGCCTAGCTGCAGCCGGCCCGAGCGGCCCCCTCCCGGCTCAAATAGCGCCTGCTTCGACCCTCTCTTTCGCGTCCCGGTCGAGGTTGCGTGTGGAGATGTCCAGCACCAGCAACTCCAGGGTGAGACGGTCGTCCAGCGGGCTGCGTTTCAGGGTGACGTCGGTATCCAGCAGCCGCTCATATACCTGCTTCAGCTGGTCCAACGTAAACTGACGCACCAATCCGCGGGTATTCCGAACCGACCAATCGGGTAGGCCAAGACGCTGGGCGATGGCCATATCCGATAGTCGTTGATCGGCCAGCTCTTTCATCAAGAGCATCGTTCGGAAACGATTGGTAATAGCTCCGAGCGTTCGCAGCGGAGGGTTGGCGCTGTCGGCCAGGAGCCGCCGCAGCTGCGACAGGGCCTGTTGAGTCCGGCCCATGGCCGCGGCGTCGATCATGTCCCAGACCTTGGTCTCTTCAGCCGAAGCCACCATCTCGGCAACGTCCTGCTGCTGCACCTGCTGGCCCCCGGCATAGGCGGACAGCTTATCGATCTCGTTGCCCATCTGCAGCAGATCGGCGCCAACGTAGGTCATCAGCAGCTGAATCGCGAGCGGATGAACCGGCGTTTGGCGCAGCTCGAACTGATGCCGGATCCACTTCGCCAGGTCCGGGCCCTGCAGTGGCCGCAGCTCCCGCTCCTCCCCATGAGCCTTGGCGTACTTGTACAGCACGCTGCCGGCCGGCGCCTTGCCGCTCTCTTCCACGATCAGCACAGTGGTCTCAGGCATGCTTGGCAGGTAATCGCGCAGCACCGTTACCGGCCGTTTCTTGTCCGCCATCTCGTCCTGGCCCTCGGACGGTCGATCGTCCTCGTCGCTCTCCATGCCTTTCCGAGCCCGGCGCGTATTGGCGGCGATGAAGTTGCGAAGCAGGACCCAGCGCTTGCTGGAAAGAAAAGGGAGCGTGTTGCAGGCTTCGATGACTGCTTGCACGTCGGCGGCACCCTCGAAAACGCTGACGCCCAAGTAATCGTCGGAATCGCTCGGCGGCAGCAGAGCCTTCACCGCTTCCCTGCGACTGAGATCGTCTTCGCCATGGATGAGGTGAATCACGTGGCCACAGTGTAGACGCCGGGCAGCACTGCTACCGACTATCCCGCGCCGTCAAAAGCGAAGCGCAAAGCTGCCCACAGCCGCCAGATCGATGGCCTCGGCGGGATCCCCGGCCTGGCGAGCGGACGAGATGGGACGGATCCATGGCGCGTCCAGCGGCGGTCGGGCCACGGATTCCACGAACGAGGCATCGACGTCCCCCAGCGCCGGCCAATCGGCCGGCGGGAGCCGGCCGGCCAGCAGCAGCGAAAGAGGTCCCTGCTCCAGGCGCCACACCATGGTGGACCGGTCGGCCTCCGCCGCCGGAGCGCTGAACACGGTGGTCGGGCTCAGCAGCGTCAGCCGCGCCCCACCACCCAGATCGAGCTGGTCGCCTGCCTGCACGGCCAGTCTCGGCACTGCGCCGGAAACGCGGCGGAAGACGGCCGTCGGCTGTGCCACGTCGGGTTCGATGATGCCCGCCACCTTGTAGCGAGCGAAGAGCTCTTCCAAACCGGCCACGTGATCCTGCCGCGGGCTGGTGACAATCACCAGATCGATGGCGCGCTGCCAGGGTGGGAGAATCCCGCCGAGCTCACGCAGCAGCCCGGCGCCGCTCGATCCTCCGTTGACCAGCACCGTACGGCCGTTCGGCGCCTGGATCACCGCGGCTTCGCCGGGCAGTGCGAGAAAGGTGACGGTAAGCGCCGACGGAGGCCGGCCCGCAACGAAGCTGACCACGAAGCACACCACGGCGCTGATCGTCAACGCCGCAGCACGCACCAGCCGCGACGGGCGCGCCGCGCGGAGAGGCACGGCCAAAAGAGCACCATGGCCGGTAAGCCACCAGGTCAGGATCAGCAGCGCAGCGTAGTAGACGCCCATGGCCGGAGTGGGAAAGCCCGCGACCGGCACCGCCGCGTACGGAAGGGCGGCGCTGGCATGCACGATGGCTTCCAGCAGGTTGGTGAACGCCCACGCCGGCCACAACAGGATGGCGCCCAGCAGCGGAGCCACGCTGCCAAGAAGGGCGCCCGTGCCGCCGAAGACCATGACCGGCCACAAGACTGGCATCCCCAGCAGGTTGGCCAGCGGCGAGACCAGGCTGACGATATTGAAGGAGGCGGCCAGAACCGGGAGATCGAACAGCGTAGCCGCGAGCGAGGCCGCCATCGCCGCCGCCATAGCCGTCAGGCCAAGGTGCGCCAACTGCCGCAGCCTGGACTCTGGATCGAGCGCATCGATCAAACGGAACGCGGCGCGATCGAACCTGGCACCCAGCGGCTCTGCCAGCAGGGTGATGCCGAGCACGGACAGCACCGACAGCTGGAAGCCGCCATCCCAGAGCTCCGGCGGGCTGGCGGCGATGATGACCAGCACGGCCGCCGCCAGCGCGGCCAGCTGGTCGTGCGGCCGCCCGGCCAGCGCTGCCAGCACCACGATGCCGGCCATGATCGCTGCTCGCACCGCGGATGGTGTCGCGCCGGTGAGGATGGTGTAGCCGGCGATCGCCAGCGCTACGCCCAGCAGCACGACGCTTCTCAACCAGCGCCCGCCTCCCAACCAGCGCAGCAGGAGGAGCCCGAAGGCCTGCAGCGCGGCGGCTATCAGGCTGAGCTTGAACCCGCTGATGACGATCAGGTGGACGGTTCCGGTCTCGACCAGGGCACGCTGCTCTTCGCCGGACAGGACGCTTCGCAACCCCAGCACGGTGGCAGCGAGGGTCGATGCGGCCGGATCGGGCAGCGTGCCGCTGATGGTTTGCGCCAAACGGTGGCGCAGCCGGTAGATGGCCAGCAGCACCGGATTGGCCTGCGGGTTGGCCAGATAGCTGACTCTGGGATAGCTCATCGAGGCCACCACACCCTGCCTGGCAAGCGCGGCCCGCGAGGAAGAATCCGCATCGAGCGGCGTCAACCGGCCCTGCAGCTGCAGGTACTCGCCGTACTCGTGGGCGGGATAATGCGGCACGCTCACCAGGATCCTGCCTTCCATTGGCTGCCAGACGTCACCGTCCCGCACCAGGACCTGGGATAGCGTGAGCGAAGTCGTCTTGGCTCGCGGAGCAGGATCGTCGACGACCAGCCCACGAAGCTGCCGCGGGCCAGCCAGCTGACGCGCGGCCAGGCTGGCTCGATCGGCCTGGGCTAAAACGCTCGCGGACCGCCACAGACCGACCTGCCCTGCCAGCAGGGCCAGGGCCAGCAGGGCCAGGGTCACTGGCACGACTGGCGCCATCGTCCTTGGAGAAGCGCCGCGGCCGATCCTCCACAGCGCAGCCCCGGCAGCGAGCGCGCACAGCAGCTCAGCGGCGATCGGGGAAGCCAATGGCAGCCCCCAGCCGGGAGCCAGGGCAACGCCCAAGCACAAGCCGATGCCCATCGCCACCACGCCACGAGCGGCAATGCTTCTCGCCATGGCGATACCCGTCGGAAGGGGAGGTTCGGGCGGCCGGGGCGGCCACGCCGTCGCGACCGCTCCCACCGCTAATCAGTGCTGGCGAGCGATCGGATGCGGGAAAGATCGGGGTCCGGCACCGGAACCAGGCGCAGATCGTCCACGCTCTTGAACGGACCGTGCTGCCGGCGGTAGGCAACGATCCGGTTGGCCAGGGTGGAGGTGATACCCAACCCGTCGCGCAGCTGAGAGGCGCTGGCAGAGTTGATGTTCACCGCCTTGGCCGCCAGCGCCGGCATGGCTTCACCGACCAGGGGCACGTAGATCTCCTGCTCGTCCCTGACCCTGGCGGCCAGGTTGACGCGCGGCATGTCCGCGCCCTGGACGAACCCCCCGGCGGCCGCGATCGCGTCCTCGACGCGGCTCTCGGGCAGAAGGCCGTACACGCCGGGATGAAGCACCGCACCGGTCACGTACACGCGAATTTCGGCCGGCACGGCCGTCGCCGCCGGCGCCACCCGAGAAGGCACTGCGCTGGCCGCGACCACCTGGATGGTCGAGCTGGCTGGGCCACAGCCCGCCAGCAGTGCCATCCCCAGCAGGAGGTTCAAGCCGAATCGAACAGGTCGCTTGCCTCCCATCGCGAGGGCCAGCATACGCCCGCTCGTTGAACGACGTCAACTGAACCGCCCTCGCAGCCTGATAGACTCGCAAGGTGACAAGCAGCGTCGAGTACCGATCGGCAGGCTTGGGCGCGCTCTTCTCGAGCGCGCGCTCGCTTCACCTCGATTCCGAAGGACTGCGCTACACGGCTCACGGCCAGGTGCTCGAGCTGAAGTGGTCCCAGGTGCTGGCCCTGGTACCCGCGGCGGCGCCCGTGGCACACGATGCCCACGACGTCGACATGGTGCCGGCCATCGGCATCGTGCTGCGCGATTCGCCGAACGCCCCCGTCCTGGTCGATGGCGTTCTGCCCAACCTCGATCACGCCATCCCCGTGCTCGATCTTGGCCGCAGGCCGCTCCTGGGCCTGAGCGCCCGGCCCGAGGACATCGTTCGGCGCGCCGCCGAGCTGGCGGAGGCCGCCGGCGTGAAGATCCTGGGCCTGCCGGCGCCTCAGTCGCGCTGACATTCGGCGTCCCAGCCGTCTGTCAGCTCAATTAGGAGCAGCGGCTTGGGGCAGCAGCGGGATCGAAAGGCCCGTTTATGCGTCCTTTCGGCTCCATTTACAGCGCTGCAGCATCAACCACATGTAAAATGCCTGCTCAATACTGACCGATAGCAAACGGGAGGAAAGAAATGCGCAGGTTCCTCGGATCCATCGCGGTATTCAGCCTGGTGCTCGCCGCTTGTGGCGGGGCAGCCCCCGCCGGAGCGCCGGGCGCCTCCACAGGACCAGCAGGGGCGCCTTCGGCCAAGCCGTCGACCAACTCGGCGGCGACTTCCCCGGCCGCGAGTTCGGCGGCCAGCGCCAAACCCAGCGCCGCGGCCAGCGCGGCAGCGAGCGGAAGCGCGGCGGCCGCGGCTGGCGGTGAGATCAAGCTGGGCACGGCGCTGCCCATCACCGGGGCTTTCGCCACCTCCGGCAAATATTTCCAGCAGGGCTACGAGATGGCCATTGCCGAGGTGAACGCGGCCGGCGGCGTCGACGTCGGCGGCAGGAAGATGCAGGTGACGCTCGACCTGGTCGACGACGGCAGCGACCCTACGAAGAGCCGTGCGCTGGTGGAGAAGCTCGTCACTCAGGACAAGGTGAACGCCCTGCTGGGCGGGTACGACACGTCGCTGGTCGAGCCCCAAGAAGTCGTGCCCGACCAGTACAAGATCCCAATGGTGGAAGGTGGCGGTGCCGCATCGGCCATCTTCGGTCGCGGGTACAAGTACATCTTCGGCACACTGCAAACGATTGACCTCCTTGGCGGGCTCACCATGGACTTCCTGAAGAACGAGAGCAGCCTGGGGCATCTCCCCAAGCCCAGCAAGATCGCTCTCCTGTGGGAGAACACCGACCACGGCAAGGATTACGAGAAGGGCGTGCAGGACGCCGTCAAGGCCAACCCCGACCTCTTCAAGGTCGTCCTCGATCAGTCGTTCGACCTGAACGGAACGGATTTCACGCCGCTCCTGACCCAGGTCAAGGGCGCCAACGCCGACATCTTCCTGTCGGACGCACATCTACCGGACTACATCGCCATGCACCGCCAGTACACCCAAATGGGCCTCAGCCACGTGCTGGTGTCCTACGGGGCACGGGGCCCCGACCAATCAGCCCGACAGGCGCTAGGTCCGGCCGCCGACTATTTGGTCGCCGGCTTGTGGTGGTCGCCGGCGCTCGATACGCCCGCCGCACAGAAGTTCGCCGCCGCCTACAAGGCCAAGTACAACGCCACCGCCGACTGGTTCCAGGCGCTGGCCTATGACACCGCCCGAGTCATGTTTGCCGGCATCACCAAGGCCGGCAGCCTGGACGGCACCAAGGTTCGTGATGCCCTGGCCAGCCTCGACTTCAAAGACTCCGTGCTGCCAGGCGGCGAGATCAAATTCCAGGCCGACGGACGGCCCAATACCCCGTACATGATGGTCCAGAACTTGCCCAACAATCAGGTCCAGATCATCTGGCCGAAGGACATGCCCGGGTTCAAGGACGCACTGGTCCCGATGCCCAAGAAGTAGCGCGAGATCACACTGGGGGCAGGGTGCATGAGGATAGGTCAACCGGCGCAGGCTGAGCGATGCGCCCCCACGCGCGCCGGCGCTCGACGACAGTACCGGCGCAGCCGTCCGCACCCTGCTTCCTGATCGCCGCCGCGTGCACTATTCACTGGCAGACCTCACCGGCGTACTGGTTGGTGCGATCCTCACCGCCGGCCTGTACGCCGTCATGTCGTACGGGCTGGCGCTGATCTACGGCGTCATGAAGCTGGTCAATCTCAGCCACGCCGGGACCATGATGTTCGGCGCCTTCATCACCCTCACGCTGAACCGCGCCTTCCATCTCGACCCCATTCTGGGATCGCTCGTGGTGCTGCCGCTGTTCTTCGGATTCGGGGTGGCACTGTACGCATTCGTCGTGCGGCGCATTGCCCGATCGGATCCGATCGTGTCGCTGCTGCTGCTCTTCGGCCTATGGCTGGTGCTGCAGAACATCGCCTATCTCATCTGGGGCACTCAGGATCAATCGATCGTCACGGCCTATACGTACTCCACCATCAAGATCGGCTTCCTGTCGATATCGGTGACCAGGCTGGTGGTGTTTGGCGGCGGGCTGGTTGCGCTGGCGGCGCTGGCCTGGTTCATGTCTCGGACGTATACGGGCAGGGCTATCCGCGCTGTGAGCCTCAACTATCAGGCCAGCAGGCTGGCTGGCATCGACGTCGAGCGCATCTCGGCGATTGCCTTCGGCCTGGGCACGGGGCTGGCGGCGTTTGGCGGATCGCTGCTGACGCTGCTGTTCTCGTTCACCCCGGATTTCGGCGGGCTGTTCCAGGCCAAGGCCTTCTGTGTGATTGTTCTTGGCGGGCTCAGCAGCTTCGTCGGCGTCGCCTTTGGATCGCTGATCCTGTCGCTGGCAGAGTCATTCGGGGTGCTGTACATGCGCGCCAGCCTGCAGAATCTGATCGCGTTTGCGCTGCTGTTCATCGCTCTGGTGTTCATGCCGGGCGGCCTGATGGGCCTGTTGCAGAGCCGGAGATCCAGATGAGAGCGCACCGCTGAGGCACAGGTGAGCCGTCGAGAGGCGATCGCCGCGTTGGCCTTGCTGGTGGCCCTGGTGTTGGTGCCGTTCGTGTTTAGTGGCAGCATCTACGTGCTCGACCTGGGCGTGCTGACGTTCCTATTCGTCAGCCAGGCACAAGCCTGGAACATCCTCGGCGGGTTCGCCGGGCAGGTTTCCTTCGGCTACGCCGCGTTCTTCGGGATCGGCGCGTACGCCACCGGCGCGCTGTGGCTGCGCGGCTGGGAACCGCTGCTGACGCTGCCCGTCGGCGCGCTGGCAGCCGCCATCTTCAGTCTGCTCATCGGTCTGCCCGCGTTCCGTTTGACTGGCCCCTACTTCGCCATCGGCACCCTGGGCGTGGGATTGGCCATGCGCGTCGTGGCGCTGAACACCGAGGCCATCACCGGCGGAGCGTCAGGCCTTACCTTACCGACGACCATTCCTCCCAAGCTCTGGTTCTACTACGCCATGCTTGTCCTGGTGGTGGCGTGCTTCGTCATCAGCGCGGCGGTGCGCCGCTCGCGGTTGGGTATGGCCCTCACCGCGCTGCGTCTCGACCAGGCGGCGGCGGAAAGCTCGGGCGTTCACGTCGCGCTGTACAAGAACGTGGCGCACACGCTGGGCGCGGTACTGGTAGCGGTTGGCGGCGGCATTTACGCCGTCTACTTCCAGTACATCCACCCGGACCAGGTGTTCGGCTTCGAGATCAGCATCGGCATGGTCCTCATGCCCATCATCGGCGGAGTCGGGACGCTGTGGGGCCCGCTACTGGGAGGCACGCTGTACTACGCGCTCCAGGACACGCTGCTGACGGTCTTCCCGTTTGCGCATCTCCTGGTGTATGGCCTGCTGCTGATGATCATCATGCTGATCGAGCCGCGCGGACTCGTGGGCATGCTGCAGCTGCTCGGCCGGGGCCGTAAGCGGCGGCCGGCTCAGCAGACGCAGCCAGCCGCCGCGACGCCATGATCGCCGCGCCCGTGGAGGACCGCTCCCAGGCGGTGCTCGAGGTCAGAGGCGTGAGCCGGCAGTTCGGAGGCCTGCGGGCGCTGGATGGCGTGGATCTGAGCGTCCTTTCCGGCGAGATCCTGGGACTGATCGGTCCGAACGGCGCAGGCAAGACGACGCTGTTCAATTGCCTCAGCGGCGTCCTTCGTCCCACGGCAGGAGTGATTCTGTTCCACGATCGCCGGATCAATGGCAGGTCACCGCATGCCCTGGTGCGCCAGGGAATCTGCCACACGCACCAGATTCCCCGACCGTTCGCCGAGATGACCGTGCGCGAGAACGTGCTGGTGGGCGCCTATTTTGGCCGCGAGTCCGGCCACGAGGCGAACGCACGCGCAGACGACACGCTGGCGCTCACAGGGCTCGAACGTATCGCCGGGTCGCCAGCGTCGCAGCTGACAGTGGGCCAGCGCAAGCTGCTGGAGATCTCCCGAGCGCTGGCCACCGGACCGGAGTTGCTGCTGCTGGATGAAGTATGCGGCGGACTCAATCCATCCGAGACCCAGCACGTGCTAGGCGTCATCCGGGAGATTCGGGATCGGGGCATTACCGTGCTGTACATCGAGCACAACATGCGAGCTGTCATGAGCGTGTGCGACCGCATCGTCGTCCTCAACTTCGGCCGCAAGATCGCCGAAGGCCTGCCGCACGAGGTGGCTAACGACCCACGCGTCATCGAAGCGTACCTCGGGACCCACCACAGCTGATGCTGCTGACCATTGAGAACCTGGGCGTGGTCTACGGGGAAAGCCACGCCCTGTGGAACGTTTCGCTCGGCGTCGACCAGGGCGAGATCGTAGCCCTGGTAGGAGCGAACGGCGCGGGCAAGACCACCACCCTTCGCGCCATCTCCGGACTGGTGAAGATCGTTGGCGGCAGTGTCCGCTTCGACGGCCAAGAGCTGGTCGGGCTGCCGTCCCACGCCATCGTGGAGCTGGGCGTCGTGCAGATTCCTGAGGGACGCCAGCTATGGCCGGGCATGTCGGTGCAGGAGACGCTGCAGCTCGGCGCCTACTCGGAACGGGCGCGGACCCGGCGGGAGGAAACGCTGGACGAGGTGTACCAGCTGTTTCCGCGGCTGGCGGAGCGCCGGCGGCAGGCCGCCGACACGCTGTCGGGCGGCGAGCAGCAGATGTGCGCCATTGCCCGTGGCCTCATGGCCCGACCGCGGCTGCTGATGCTCGATGAGCCGTCGCTGGGCCTCTCGCCGATCATGCTGGGCGAGGTCTTCGAGCGCGTCAAGCAGATCTCGCAGGATGGGGTCACAGTGCTGTTAGTGGAACAGAACGTCGACCAGGCGCTGAGCATGGCCAACCGCGGATACGTGCTCGAAACCGGATCTGTGGCCTTGAGCGGCAGCGGCCAGGAGCTGCTGGCTAACGACAGCGTGCGCAAGGCCTATCTGGGCTTGGCCTGAGGCCACGGCTGAGCGGCGCGGCAGGCTCAGCCTGCCGGGATCACTGGGCCAGGCCCAGGCCGAATGAGGCGGTGGCCCAAGCGCTGACCGCCGCCAGCCGGCCGCTGAACACGAGCAGGCCAAGCGCCAGCAGGAGAACGCCGCTGGCCGGCGAGACTACGGGCGACCAGCGCCGGACCGCGGCCATCAAGGCGTTCCAGCGGGCGATCATCAAGCCCACGGCCACGAATGGCAGTCCCAAACCAAGGCCGTACACAAACAGCAGCGCCATGCCCTGGTACACGTGGTCGGTCTGGCTGGCCACGGCCAGGATGCCGGCCAGGATTGGCCCTATGCAGGGAGTCCAGCCAACGGCGAAGGCCGCGCCCATGGCCAGCGCTCCGAGCGGCCCTCCATTGCCGATCGAGGTGAAATCCGCTCGTTTCTCACCGTAGAGCCAGGGAATCCGGAACACACCCAGCAGGTGCAGGCCGAAGAAGACGATCAGCAGGCCCGCCAGCTTGATTACCAGCGGCCGGTAAGCCAGCAGCAGCTGGCCCACCAGGCTGGCCGAGGCGCCCAGCAGCGTGAACACGATCGCCAGTCCCAACGTGAAGGCCAGCGCCATGCCAGCGATACGCCTGCCCTTGGCCCGCGGCCCGCGCAGCTCCGCGGCCGACGCTCCGGAGATGTAGCCGAGGTAGGCAGGCACCAGTGGAATGCAGCATGGCGACACGAACGACAGGATCCCAGCCCCAAACGCCAGTCCCAACGTCAGCAGGTTGAGTTGAAGCAACAGATATAGGGTAGAGGGTTCAGGGGAGCACCCTAGACCCGCTACCCTCTACCCTTCATTCGCCGGTAGCGGCGGATCAGCGCGCTGGTGGAGCTGTCGTGGGCGAGGGGCGGCTCGGCAGGGGCTTGGAGCTCGGGGATGATACGGCTAGCCAGGGCTTTGCCCAGTTCCACTCCCCACTGATCGAAGGAGTCGATGTTCCAGATCGTGCCCTGGGTGAACACGGCGTGTTCGTACAACGCGACCAGCTGGCCGAGGATCTGGGGCGTCAGGCGCTGGCCGAGGATGGTGTTGCTCAGGCGATTACCCTCGAAAGTGCGGTGCGGCACCAGCCAGTCGGGTGTTCCTTCGGCCTTGACCTCTTCAGCAGTCTTGCCGAAGGCCAGCGCTTCGGTTTGAGCGAAGACGTTGGCCATGAGCAGGTCGTGATGATCGCCCAGAGGATTCAACGTCTCACAGAAACCGATGAAGTCGCAGGGGATGAGCCGCGTTCCCTGATGGATGAGCTGATAGAAGGAGTGCTGGCCGTTGGTGCCCGGCTCGCCCCAGTAGACCGGTCCGGTATCGTAGTCCACTCGCCGCCCATCCAACGTCACGTGCTTGCCGTTGCTTTCCATCGTGAGCTGCTGGAGGTAAGCCGGAAAGCGCTTCAGGTAGTGATCGTAGGGCAGCACGGCAACAGTCTGCGCGCCAAAGAAGTTGACGTACCACACATTCAACAGTCCCATGAGCACGGGCAGGTTGCGTTCGAACGGGGTCGTGCGGAAATGCTCGTCCATGGCGTGGAAGCCGGCCAGCATGGCGCGGAAGTTGTCCGGGCCGATGGCCACCATCGTGGACAGGCCAATGGCCGAGTCCATCGAGTAGCGGCCTCCTACCCAGTCCCAGAAGACGAACATGTTGTCGGGATCGATGCCGAACTTGACCACTTCCTGGGTGTTGGTCGAAACCGCCACGAAGTGGCGGGCGATGGCGCGCTCGTCGCCAAGCGCCCGTAGGGTCCACTCGCGCGCGGTGCGGGCGTTCGTCATCGTCTCCAGCGTGGTGAAGGTTTTCGACGAGATGATGAACAGCGTCTCCGTGGGATCGAGATCGCGGGTCGCCTCGGCGAAGTCCGTGCCGTCGACGTTGGAGACGAAGCGGAAGACCATGTCACGGCGGCTGTACCAGCGCAGCGCTTCATACGCCATGACCGGGCCCAGGTCCGATCCGCCGATGCCGATATTGACGACACTGCGGATCGGCTTCCCAGTGTGGCCCTTCCACCCACCCGACCGGATCTGGTCGGAGAAGCCGGCCATCTTATTCAGGACGGCGTGCACTTCCGGCACGACATCCTGGCCATCGACGACGATGTGCTCTGTCCGAGGCGCGCGCAGGGCAACGTGCAGAACCGGGCGGTTTTCGGACACGTTTATCCTGTCCCCTCGGAACATGGCTTCGATGCGCTCGCGCAGGCCGCACTGCCTGGCCAAATCGACCAGCAGACGCAGCGTCTCGTCAGTGATGAGGTTCTTGGAGTAGTCGAGATACAGGCCGGCGCCTTCGGCGGTCAGACGCTCTCCCCGTTTTGGATCCTGGGCAAACAGGTCACGCAGGTGCAGACCCCGAGTCTGCTCGAAGTGCGCCTTGAGGCTCGGCCAGGCAGGCTGCTCCGTGAGGGACGTCGTCATGTTCGCGGCTCCTGGATTTCGAGATGGAGGCTCCTTCCCAAGGGTAGGGGGAGGGAGAGCCAGGGTGCAAACCGGAATGGAGGCCTGAGCTTAGCCAAAATGGGGCCAGATCTCAGCGTGTTCTTAACTTTGTCCGCTAGTCTGAGTGCCAGAGGTCCAATGAAGCACATGAACATCGTCAAACGACTTACCCTGGCGCTCGCTCTCGTTCTCATCGCCTGCGCCGCCCCCGCGCAAGCGGCGGCTGCGCCCGACGTGACGCAACCGCGCTACATGGACGTGGCCGACGCGGCTACCGCGGCGGCAATCCAGGCGGTCATCCAGCAGGCCAACCAGGAGCAGCAGCAAGCCCTGGCCCAGAACAATCCCGGCGCTATGCAGGATACGGCCACTCCCGACTACTACAACCAACTGGTCCAGACGAACCAGGATCTGAAGACCGGCGGCGTCACGTCCATACAGCTCCTCGACCTGCGCTGGGGGCGGGTAAGCCTCACCAACGCCCAAAGCGCCCACGCAACGACGCTGGAGACGTGGCGTACCACCTATGCCGACGGCAGCGTTGACCAATCGACCGATCGCAACGTCTACGCGCTGGTGCTGCAGAACGGCGCCTGGAAGATCCAGGCCGATCAGCATCCGGACTCAGCCGTTAATCTGCCCTTCCCCGGTGACCCCTCCGGACAGCCTGCTCCTGCGCAGGGAGCAGCGGTCAGCGGGCAATCACTCAACTGGTCCGGCTATGAGGCCACTGGGGGCACGTACTCCGGCGTGAGCGGCTCCTGGACCGTTCCGCACGTAAGTGGCGGATCGAGCGGAGCCGATGCGACGTGGGTGGGCATCGGCGGCGTGCAGAGCCGCGACCTGATACAGGCTGGCACGGAAGCAACCGTGATGCGTGATGGGCAGGTGCACTACGACGCCTGGATCGAGATGCTTCCCCGCGCCGCTCAGACGGTGAATCTTCCCGTCAACCCGGGCGACGTCGTCACCGCCTCGATCGCACGCCAGGACGGCAATCAATGGCAGATCTCATTGAAGAACACGACCAATGGCCAGAGCTTTCAGCAGACGGTCACCTACGACTCTTCGGCTTCGTCGGCCGAATGGATAGAAGAGGCACCCACGAGCTTCCACGGCATCGTGCCACTGGATGGCTTCGGCTCCGTGCAGTTCAGCGCGGCGGCGGCGGTCAAGAATGGCCAGTCCATGAACGCGGCGCAGGCCGGGGGCCAGCCCATCACCATGATCAACCGTTCGGGGCAGCCGCTGGCGACCCCTTCCGCGCTGGGAACCGATGGCGGCAGCTTCACGGTAAGCCGAGCGGCTGCCGGAAGCACGCAGCCGGCTGCTCCGCCGGTCGAGATACAGGTTGTGCCCGGTTTCCCGTTTGGCCAAACGGGGATTCCGAGAGCCAGAGGTTTCGGCCGCTTCCCGTTCTAGACCGCGACAGCATAGGTCGAATGCAATCCGCCGCTTCGCGAATATTGGTAAGCCGTTATCGCCGTGTTTACGAGTGGCGGACGAGAATCGAATCGTGATGTCCGGACCGAGGCGCAGCAGTCGGTGACGTGGCCGTACAATGCAGCGACTTCTCCATGAAGAACGCTACGAGCCAGCTGACCAACAGGCTGACACCGGCCTGGATGAGGCGAAGCGCGCTGCTGGCGGCCATTGTGGCTGCGCTCGCGCTGGCCGTGCCCGCGCAGGCGCAGGTGCCTGCGGCCGATAGCGACCTGCCCGTCGGGCATTTCTTCGCTGAAACCGGCGGCAGCGCGGGCCCCCAGTTCGGCTATCGCATCACCAATGAGGGCGGCATTCCCCTCTGGTCCGAGTTCCAGCGGCTGGGTGGAGTACCGGCACTCGGCTATCCGATTTCGCGCCGGTTCCAGCTGGACGGATACATCGTCCAGGCTACCCAAAAGGCGATCCTGCAGTGGCGCCCGGACGCAAGCCCGCCTCAGGCCATGCTCGTCAACGTATTCGACAAGCTGCATGACCTCGGATACGACGCGACCCTACAATCGAGCTACCAAATCCCGCCGCCAATCGACCCTGCACTGTTTGACCTTGGAAAATCGCCCGATCAGGTCCGAGCCGACCGGCTTGCGCTGCTGAATGGTGATCCAGCCATTGCCGCGCGCTACGACCCCTCCAATTCAGCCTCTGTGCTGTATAACGGCTTACCCACATCCACAATAGCCAATGCCGGGCCCTTCTTCGTCCTTCGGACTCAGCGCACCGCGCTGCAGCACTGGCTCGTTGATAACCCTGCGGCGGGTACACGGCGCGGGGACGTGACGTTCGTCAACGGCGGGGACATCGCCAAGCAGCTGGGCCTGGTGTCCGCCGATGGGGCCATACCGGAGACCATCAGCGGGCTGCTGGCGACGCAGGCTGGGGTGCCGGCGCCGCCCGCCGCGGTGCCACCTCCCAGCGCTTCCGTTCCCGCCGTGGCCACGCCCGCTCCAGCCCCGCCGGCACCCACGCCTACACCCGCACCCAGCTACCAGTATCGTTCGAAGGAAGTCACCGATCCGCCGGTGGACTGCAGCGGCGATGCCACACAGAGCTCCGTGCAATGTGTGGCGTCGGCGCCGAACATCGGGTCGCAGTACATCAAGGGCCGTGTCATGAACCTCAAGGGCGACCACCTGCAATGGGTCACCATCCAGGCAACGGTAGCCGGGGTTACGTTCACTCAGCAGACCGCCGGGGACGGGACGTTCACCATCAACATCGCCGGGGCAGGCAGCCCCACGGGCAACTGCCCCACCTACTCACTGACCTACCAGATCATGGTCCTGGACGATACCGGCGCACAGGCTTCGGACGTCCGTACGGTGACCTACGGTGGGAACTGCAACATCGCCGGGGAGTTCCACTTCGACTTCGTGAAGCTCTACTGACGGAACAGGGGTATCGGCTTCACCCAAAGCGTGTAGCGCGGGGGCTTGTCCCCCGCCAGCTCAGCCTCTAGCTGCCGTTAGAAGGCGAACGGGACGGGCGGGCCGCAAGGGCCCGCGCTACACGGGCCTTGGCTTCGGAAACAGATCGCCGGAACCACACCGCGTCGGGTTGCCCCAAGCCGTGTAGCGCGGGGGCTTGCCCCCGCCAGCTCAGCCCTAGCTCCCGTTAGAAGACGAACGGGAACGGGCGGGCCGCAAGGGCCCGCGCTACACGGGCATCGGCTTCGGAGGCAATCGCCTTTACCCTAGCCTGGCACTTGGACAAAGTCGAAATGAAACTCCCCTGCCTGGGCGCAGTTGCCGCTGTAGGTGATCGTTCGAACGTCGGAAGCTGGCCGACCATCGGCGCCGACGACCCAGATGCGATACGTCAACGGGTTGGCGGAGCACAGGCCGTACGAGCCGCTGATGTCGAACGAGAACGTTCCATCGATCGCCGTTGCGCTGTCCACGCTTGTGCCATCGCTCACGTCCGCGTGCACCCGCAGTCCCAGCACGTACTCACCGCCTGGCGTCATGACGCGGCCCTTGATGTACTGAACACCGGTATTCGGCGCCTGGGCAACGCACGGCACCGAGGTCGTGGTGTAGGTGACGGTGCCGTCCGCCGCCTGGACATAGCTGTGCCCGCACTTGACGGGTGCGTCCGTGACCTCCTTCGAGCGGTAGGTCAGGCGGCCGGCCGGCCGAACCGGCGTCGGGGTGGGCGCCGGCGCGGGCGACCCGACAGGCTGCAGGGTAATTGGCACGTTTGCGCCTCCGGGGGCGGTGAGACCTGTCTGGCTGAGGGTGAGATCGATGGGGTTCGAGCCGTAGTTGAAGAACTGCAGTGTGACGGTACCAGCGAAGCCCGACGAGTAGTTGAACTCGAGCCCGTTGGGGTCACCACGGCGCTGGGCCGACTGCAACGTGGCCGTGAACACCGGCGGCGACTGGTGCTGAACGTCAAAGATGTTGAAGCCAACTCCTGGCGCCTGCAGCGCATCCAAGCCGCCCAGCTCGGCGTCGAACGTGACGTTAGACTCGTCGCCCGGATAGTAGAAGGTCCAGGCCTGGGCCACGCCTACGTTGGCCGGGGCAGTGAGGTGGCCCTGCTGCCCGGTTGGCACGACGAGCTGCGATGACGCTGCCGCCGCCGCAGAGGGGCTGGGAGGCCCAGGCGGCGGCGAAGACGGGACGGTGGCGGTGCTGCCGGAAGGAGCGCCCAACAGCTGCACGGTAATGGGGTTCTGCGCCCCTGCGGTCGAGATGAGGCCTCCCTGCGTGATCGAGACACTGAGCGGCTTGGGCACGAAGCTGAAGAATTGCACCGTGACGCTGCCCGCCGTTCCGGACGAATAGTTGAACTCGATGCCGCGTGGGTCATTGGGACGCTGGCTGGTCTTGGTCGTGGCGATCCAGAGCGGACTCACCGGATGCTGTGAGTCCAGCACGTTGAATCCCGCGGCGCCCGCGTAGGACGCATCCCAACCTTCGAGCTCCGCGTCAAAGGTAATCGCGGAGCCGTCGCCCGAATAGGCGAAGGACCAGCTGGCATACCAACCACCGGGGCTGGCCGGGACGTCGAAGGTCATAGCCTGGCCGGCCTGCAGTGATCCGGGAGCGCGTCCGTCCGCGGCGGCAGGCAAGGCCATCGCGGCCAGCAGGAGCAGGCCAGCGGCAGCGCCGGCCAGGGTGCGCTTGGGCAGTGTCGAGAACATCAAGTGCAATTCCATTCGTCTCATTGAACGGTCTTCTTGCTTCAAGCGTACGGCGCAATACCCTCGAATGCCAGCCGGCCACGAACGCCGGCGATTAGATCAGCGGCTGCGGCCCCGGCTGAAATGACCGCTCGCGCTTGAATTCCCACAGGAACGGCTGTCGGAGGACCCATAGCGTGTGCTCCCATAGCTCCAGCGCCTGAGGACCGGATGGAATGGGATCGATGACCGGACCGAACACGGCGATCTCCGAGCCTTGCAGGCGCAGTGTGGGAACGCCGAAGACGCCCAGATCTTCGACCGCCTGGGTGTGCTCGGCCGTAAGCTCCTCGATGAAGGACGGATCGTCGGCCACCTGATCCAGCAGGCTGGCCGGCAGACCGGCGGAGGTGAGGGCCGAGCGCAGCATGTCCTCCGTGACTTCCTCGCCGCGCCCATGCCTGGCCTCGCCGAAGGTCATGTAGAGCGCTTCTGCAGCGGCATTTCCACCATGCTTCCGAGCGGCCACGAACAGGCTCTCGGTCCGCAGCCGCTTCTTCAGCGCCCCCGGATCGGTGACGTAGCGGGGATTGTCCTTGTTGATCAGCGCCAGGCTGAAGATGAGCCAGCTTATGTCAACCTGACCATGCCCGGCAATCCTCCGTGCCCACAATGCGGTGCGCCAGCACCATGGACAGGTAGGGCAGAAATAGAAGTCGAGCTGCACCGGTTCGCTCATGTCACCGCTCCGATCCCAGGAAGTCTTCGGGCATTTGTAGCATCGCGGGCGCCGCCGCGCTGGGCTATCACCTAAGATTCGGACCAACGATAAGCTCGCTGCTCACGCGACGGCGACGCCGGCAGCGAGCTTGGCGCCAAAGTACAGGTTGGAGCTGCGTGGATGAGCTTCTGGCCCTTTCAGCGTCGCGAATCCCTGGACCCGGGCGTGGCCAAGCGCGTGCCGCCTGGGCAAAGCCTCACGACCAAATGGCCGGTACTGACTTACGGCGCCGTGCCGCGTTTCAACCCCAGCGCCTGGAGCTTCCGCTGCTTCGGCCTGGTGGAAGAGGAGCAGCGCTGGAGCTGGACCGAATTCAACCAGCTGCCACGCACGAGTCTCACCTGCGACATGCACTGCGTGACCCACTGGTCCAGGCTCGATAACCGGTTCAGCGGCGTGTCGGTGCGGGAGATCCTGGCGCGGGTCAAGGTGAAACCCGAAGCTCGATACGTCATGGTGCACGCCGATCCCGACTACACCACCAACCTGGCCCTGGCCGACCTCGACGACGACGACACCCTGCTGGCCCTGGAGTATGACGATCAGCCGCTGGCACCCGAGCACGGTGGACCGTGCCGACTCCTTGTGCCCAAGCTCTACCTGTGGAAGAGCGCAAAGTGGGTTCGCGGCTTCGAGTTCCTGGACGTGAATCCTCCAGGGTTCTGGGAGCAGAACGGCTACCACATGCACGCCGACCCCTGGACCGAAGAGCGCTACTCGGAACAGGAAACGCACGCCATGCAGCAGATGCGAGCCGAGGCCGCCCGCAAGCTGCGCGGCCGCTGAGGTTTCTATGCGCGGCGCGAGCATGCCGCCGGTGTATCGTGAAGCGAACGATGAGGAGAGCCACGTGGCAGCGGTAAACCCTTACGAAAGCTTGGAGCTGGTCAGCCGTGAAGCGGACCAGACTTCTCGGATCATTGGCGGCCTGACGGATCAGGAGTGGGAGCATGACAGCAATTGCGCCGGCTGGAAAGTTGCCAACGTAGCTGCGCACGTCGTCCGCAACGGTGAATCCGTGCTCTTCGCCGCCCTGTCGGGAGCATTTGGCGCACCAGCCGACGTGGAGCCGGTCCATTTTGGCGCCGCGGCCCGCCCGCGCGACGCGGAGATACTGGCCCTGGGACGGCAGTCGATGGCGGAGCTGCAGAAGGCCGAGACGGGAGCGTTCGTTGCGCTCGTGTCCCGAATGACGCCCGAGCAGCTGGACCGTCCGGCCCGACACCCGTCCGGCATCAAGACCGTGGGCTGGTTCGCCACCGTCCGGTTGGTGGAGCTGGCCTTCCATCACTGGGACATCAGGCGATCCCTGGGCGATACGGCGCCACTCGACGCTGGCCTGGCCGGCTACGCGCTCGCGTTCATGCTCGACCCGCAGCGGCCGCTTCCCTCGGTTCGCGACAAGAGCCTAGCGGAGCGGCGCATCCTCATCCGGGCCAGCGGCGGACCGTCGTGGCTGCTGACGGCTGCGCCCGGCATGTTGAAAGTTAGCGGCGGAGATGGCCCGGCGGACTTCACAGTGGAAGCGGATTCCGGCTGGCTGGCACTGGCTATGTATGGACGAGTGCGCATCTCGGACCCAGCCTTCCATACGTCGGGCGCATCTGACGCCGCCGGCTATTTTGCCTCCGCCTTCGGCGCTCCTATCTAGGACCCAACTACTCGTCGAACCCGGGCCAGGTGTTCGCCGGAGCCGTTCGATCGTCGACACTGACATCGTCCGCTTGCTCGGTCGGGTCAGACACTGTCCGGCCCTCTCGGCGCTGTGCCTCAATCCAACGCCGTAGAACGTCCGCTCGGCTGCTGCCAGTGACGGAGATACCGCCACCTGTCGCCACCCACCCAGAGCCGATCCGTCGGATTTCCGGCTTCAGCGGCTCGCTCGAATCGAGCTCCCCCAAAACGTTTTTTTTGCCGCAAGATCCGGGCCATTTAACCGCCCCGGCGAGTGCTTTACTTGAAGGCAGGCTTCCAGAGCGGCTGAGCGTCGAAGCCGAGAGGACAGAGGAGTTACGGATGTCGATTCGAGAGTTGGGCCACATCGTCCTGTACGTTCGGGATCTGCAGCGCTCGCGGCAGTTCTACGGAGACGTGCTCGGCTGGAACGAGCTGCCTCGGGGCGAAATGCCCTTTCCGGCGGCCGCCTTCTCCTCTGGCCGCACGCATCACGAGCTCCTGCTCATCGAAGTGGGCCCGGGAGCGGCACCCATTCCCCAAGGTCGCCGCGTCGGCATGTACCACTTCGGTCTGAAAGTCGGCGAGACCGATGACGATCTCCGTGAAGTGCGGGACACCCTCCAGGCGCATGGAGTGACCATCGTTGGCGCATCAGATCACACGGTTACCCACAGCCTGTACGTCCTCGATCCGGACGGCAACGAGATCGAGCTGTACATCGACGTGCAGCCAGCGGTCTGGAAGGAGCATCCGGAAGCCGTGTTTGCACCCATCAAGGCGCTGACGCTCTAGCCGCTCTCGGTCCTCTCCCTCCATGCAGGGTCCTGGCCCGCTGAACGCTACCAAGCGACCACAATAGCTTCCAAAGGTCTGGTAGAGTGGATTTTCCAGACTCCTGGAGGAGACACGATGACCTCAGCGTCTCAACAAAACACCATCGACATCGGCTTTTCTCTGATGGAAGCGCCGCAACCTGAGTTGGAACAGGCTCCACGGATGGCCGGCCAGGTCAACGAGGGCGCCGGCGCCGAACGCCGGCTCCAGGAGCTCGAGCGCGACATCGAGCAGCTGCAGCTCGAGCTGGCGGAGATCGAACGGCGGGCCCGGGCTGCTATCGAGGCCGAAGACACGGCCAGCCTGGCCTCCTACTGGAACGGCAAGCGCCGGCTGTTGGAAACACTCACACAGCGCCAGCAGCAGCGGGCTGAAGCCGAGCGCCAGATCCAGAATGCGTTGGATGAGACGTGGGTTCGCCTGCAGGCGGACCAGGCGGCAGCCGAGCGCCTGCGGCATCAGAGCGACCGGGCGCTGAGCGAGCTCCTGACGGCCGCGGAGAGCATGCAGAACGCCGTTCGCCAGGTGGTGGAGGTGCAGGCCGAGCTGAGCCAGCAGCAGCAGGTCTGGGAAGCACACCTCGAGGAGCTCGCCCGACGTGGAGCGATCGTGCCCGGCTCGGACGGGCGTGGCGCCGCGACCAAAGCGCTGCGCTCCAGAACGCCACGAGCCAATCGCTCCGGCCGGGCCCCCATCAGGAAGTGGGCCGTCTACGATCCGGACGCCGGCAAGCTGGTCGAAACGCTGCCGGAGCTGCTGAGGCTGCTGGTGCGCTGGTATCCGACCCTGCGGACCGACGATGAGCGCGTCCGGGAATTCCTCACCTTGCCGAATGCCGACCCGCTCCCGGAGCGGCTGAGGACAGAGCTGCGGGAAGCGGGCTTTGCGCCCGCCGACAGAGGACTGGCTTAGGCCTTAGGAGTGCAGCCGGAAGGCCCGTTGCGGCCCCACTGACCACCCCAAATCGGCCGCGCCCTAGCCGGGCGAAACTGCCCCACCGGGCCGCGCCGGGCGAGCGCAGGCCGCTTGCCGGCTGCACTCCTAACCTCTAGCAGGACGGACGGCGCGGGTGGGCGTAATGCGCAGGATGACCCGATCTTCGGCCACCATGTCCTGGTGATACTGCTCCCAATCGGGATGCTCGCCCCCCTCACGGAGGCGATAGTACTGCTCCAGCAGCGGCATCGCCGCTGGCAGACGGATGACTTCCGCCTGGCCATCGACGTGCATCCAAGCGCCGCCGGCCCACTTCTCCTGGATCAGGCTCAACGTCACTCGCGGCTCCCGAGCAGCGTTGCGGGCCTTGGCGGTCGACGACCGAGTCGAGATCAGCACACGGCCCTCGTCGGCAGCATGCACCCGAACTGCCGAAGTTTGCAGGTCGCCATTGCGGCGGCGGGTGATCAGAATGGCCCGATGGGTCGTTCCGAGAAACTCACTGACCTGGTTCAGCGCTACTTCCATCTTCTCCGCCTGCGCAAATTGTCGCATTCGCGGGTCATGTGCGCCGAGCGAGCGCCATGACCGAAAGCCCGAAGGGCAGGCCAACCCCTCGACGCAGCGCGCCGGCTTCTACGGCGAGGCACTGCTCCAACAGCCGGTTGACGAGCGCCGGCGGCTGCCATAAGTCCGGCTCGGCCGCGCTCGGCGAACCATCCTGCCGCTGAGCAAGGCCCTCTAGCAAGCGCTTAGCCGCGGCCGGCGGAAACAGCGAGCAATTCGCCCAGCTGAGCTGCTGGACGGAGAAACCCGCCCGGGCCAGCTTCTGCCCGACCTCGCGCCGAGAATAGCGGTGCCGGGTATGCACCAGCCGGTCGTGCTGACCGCGCAGCCAATCATGCGCCGGCAAGCGCAGCAAGAGCAGACCATCTGGCCGCAGGACTCGACGGAACTCCGCCAAGGCCTGCATCTCGCGCGGTACCCCGGCATGATACAGCACCTCGAAGCTCGTCACCAGGTCGAACACCTCGTCACGAAACGGAAGACGCTCGACGCTGGCACGGGCCAGCCGGCCGCTGAGCCCTCTGCTCGAGGCGGGGATGAGCGCTTCCCAGGCCAGATCCACCCCGTAGACCGTCCCGAACTGCCCCAATCTGGCAGTGGTGCCGCCGGTACCGCAGCCCGCATCCAGGATCGTGAGGTTGGACGCGCCGTTGACGGCCTGCTGCAGGACCGCGAGGGCCACACGGCGCATTCCGGAGTACCACCAATGCTCGTCCTCGCGCCGGAACATGACCTGATACTGTTCAGCCTCCAACGGCCACCCTGAAGAACTGCCGGATCTGTTCGGCCACGTACAGCAGATCGTCGTCCGACAGCTGCGGATACAGGGGCAGGCTCAGGATTTCGGATGCCAGGCCCTCGGTACGTGGTAGGGAACCAGGACCACCACCAAACGAGCGGTACGGGCTTTGAAGATGCGCGGGCAGCGGGTAGTGGATGGCGCTGCCGATGCCCTTCTCGGCCAGGAACGCGCGCAGATCGTCGCGGCGATCGCCCGCTTGCACGACGTAGAGGTGATAGACGTGGCCGCCGTCGGGATCGTCGGCCGGGAGCCGAACGGCCGTGACCCCGCCGAGGGCGATGCGATAGGTTGCCGCCAGCTCACGACGAGTCGCGTTCCAGGCATCGAGATGGGGCAGCTTGGCCGACAGCACCGCCGCCTGCAGCTCATCCAGACGGCTGTTGGTGCTGTGCAACTCGCTGGTGTACTGCTGCCGCCAGCCGTAGTTACGCAGCAAACGAGCCTGGTCGGCTACCTCCTGGTGAGGAGTCAGCAGCGCGCCGCCATCGCCCAGTGCGCCAAGGTTCTTGGTGGGATAGAAGCTGAACGCCGCCGCATCTCCCCAGGTTCCTGCCAGCCGGCCTTGATAGCGCGCTCCGTGGGCCTGAGCGCAATCTTCAAGCACCGGCACGCCGCGCGCCCGCGCTCGCCTCAGGATGTCATCCATGGCAGCCATGCGGCCGTACAGGTGCACGACCAGGATCGCGCCGGTGTTGGTTGTGACAAGTCGATCGATCTCATTCGGATCCATGCAGTGGCGATCCGGGTCCACGTCGCAAAACACCGGTCGGGCTCCGGCCGCGACCACAGCAGCCACTGGTGGGACGCCGGCGTTCGCCACGACCAGCACCTCCTGGCCCGGTCGCACGCCCAGCGCCTGCAGGCCGATCCGCAATGCGTCGGTGCCTGAGCCCAGCCCGACAGCCTGGAATCGCGCCCCGTGGTAGGTCGCGAACGCTCGCTCGAAAGCTTCCCCTTCCGGACCCAGGATGAGCCAGCCGCGTTCGAGCACACGGCCAATTGCCTCGTCGATCTCGGACCTGATGGCGCCAATGCCGGGGGCCAGATTGTTGAGGGGAACCCGCCGCGGGGTCAAGACATCAACCGGGCAGATCTCCCCAGTAGAGGGAACGATACTCCCGGAAATAGCTCACCGTCCGCAGCAGCCCTTCAGCCAGGTCGACTTCGGGACGCCAGCCCAGCACCCGGCGAATCTTGCTGTCGTCGACGTAGAACGACCCAATGTCGATAGCCTTGCGCTCTTCCGGAAACGGCACCAGCTCATAGCTGCCGGAGCCGGCCACGGCGATCAGCGTCTCGGTCACGTCGTGCAGGCTGTAGGGCCTGGTCGCGCCCAGATTGAATATCTGGCCGTTGGCCGCGTCCTCCGATCCTGCCAGCAAGAAGGCCTGGACCACGTCGTCCACGAAGACCAGGTCGCGGAGCTGCGAGCCATCCCCAAACAGACTGATCTTCTCGTTGTCCAGCACCAGCCGGACGAACCAGCCGATGAACGTCTGCCGGTTGTTTTTGACGAGCATGCGCGGGCCGTAGACGTTGGTCAGGCGAAGCACCGCTGTACGCAGCCCATAGACGTTGTTGTAGAGGATGTGGTAGCGCTCGCCAGCCAGCTTGTTGATGCCATTGACGTCGACGGGGTTTGGCGGCTGCTTCTCGTCGATAGGCAGCTGATCTTCGTTGACGCGTCCGTAGATCTGACGCGTGCTGGCGAACACGACCTTGCTGCCCGGAGCATGCCGGCGGCATGCCTCCAGCAGCGCGAGCTGGCTGCGGCAGTTGATCTCCAGGTCATTGAACGGATCGTGCATCGAGTCGACATGGCTCACCTGCCCCGCCAGGTTGAAGATGACGTCCTTGCCCTGCACGAGGCGCTCCATAGTCAGCACGTCACGGATGTCTACCTTGCGGATGGACAGGCGCGGGTGATCCTTGGCGGGATCGATGTTGAAAGGATTGCCGCCGGTCTCGGGGATGAGGGCATCTACCAGAAGCACGTTGGCGCCCAGATCGAGCAAGCGCAGAGCGAGATTGGAGCCGATGAAACCCAGCCCTCCCGTCACCAGCACGTGCTTCCCGGCGTAGTACTGGCCGCCACCCTGCGGTATCGAGGGCCTAGACGCTATCGCAGCGTTCATTACAGCCCTACTCAGGGACGGGAACGGAGCCAGGAACGAGCGCGGTTGCGGACTCACTCCCGAAATGCAGCCGGAACCACAAGCCGCCCAGCTGCCAGAACGTCCGCGCTATGCGGCGCACGTTGAAGAATTGGCTCCTCCCGTGAAGCCGCGGGTAATGGTGAACAGGCAGCTCGATGACGTTGAAGCCTCCCTGTTCGAGACGGGCGACGAGCTCCACCGTGATGCAGCCGCTGGTCGAGACGAGCGGAAAGCTCTGCAGCGCCACGCGCCGCATCAGGCGGAAGTCGCAATCGACGTCGCGCAGGTGCAGGTTGAAAGCCAACCGCACAGCGTGGTGATAGAGACGTCCGACGACCTTGCGATACCACGGATCCTGCCGACGAAGCTTCCAACCCTGCACGACGTCCAGGTCAGGATCGAGTGCGGCGAACAGGTCGGCCAGCTCGGCGGGATCGTACTGGCCGTCTCCGTCGGTGTAAAAGACGAGATCTTTGGTGGCATGGGCAAAACCACTCTGCAGCGCGCCGCCGTATCCCCGATTGACCTCATGCGTGACTACGCGCAGCTGGGGGAAAGCGGCCTGCAGATCTTCCAACACCTGCGCGGAGCCATCCGAGCTGCCGTCGTTGACGACGATAATCTCGTAGTCTCCGGTCAGGCGGCGGAGGGTGGCATCGACCACCGTCACCATGTTGCCGATTGTTTCGGCGTCGTTGTAACAGGGGAAGAATGCGCTGATGGAGGGCACAACCGGATGCAGCCTGCCGTCGGCCATCCCATCCGGGCCGCCGGAAAGGCCCCTTTCAGCACTGTCGGATTCACGTAGCTGGTCGCGAACGAAGTCTCCGGTCCCCGGTGAGTCGATCAATGCAAGCCTTCCCCCGTCGTGTTGCCGTGCGCCATTCTTCACCATTTCTTTACCAAAGGCAAGTGGCGCAGTTTCAGGAACTACGACGCAGACGATAACTCGCCGTACGAGCTATTTCAGCATTTTGGCCCGTTTGCCGTCTGCTCTCGACGCCACAGCTGGCCCAACAGAGCAAACGTCCCGTCAATAGGCGTGGCGGCGGCGCTCATGAGTCCCCACTTCTTATCCGTCGGCTCAGGCCCATCGGTGCTCCACACGTAGGGCGCCCCACCAATCACCCACCTGGAGTACGTGCGGATCTCACGCCACATGTCGCCGTACCCCTGCGCCCGCGCATTCGGGCCCGAGGCGTCGGCGCCGAACTCGCTCACCAGCGCCGGCCGATCCAGACCGTTGTCGGGCCAGCTGCTCAAGAGCGAGTCGATACGGTCGCTGTAGATGTTCATGCCGTACAGCAGCCAGGGCCGCATGTCGCCACTCTGCCGCAGCCAGTCGCTGAAGACCGGTACGAACTCGTCTTCCGCCTCGCGGTAGATCACCGGGTGGTTCGGATCGAGCGCGTGAATTTCATCGGCCAGGGCCAGATACGTGTCGCCAAAGGCGGGGTACATGTCCGGCGGCATGGCCGAGAGCACTTCGTTACCCAAGCCCCACATGCGGAGGGCAGGGTGGTTCTTGAAACGCTCGACCTTGGCCCGGGCCGTGAGCAGCAGGTACTCCACGAACGTGGGATCGTCGTAGTTCCCGTCCGGCGGGAGGTAGAACGGCATGATCACGCCGATGCCGAAGCGGTCCGCGCTGTTCAGCGTGAGCTCGTCGAACTGATCCTGCTGAAAGCCCTTGTCATAGTCCCAGCCGGTAATGTGATTCACGCCGGCCTGGCACAGCAGCTTGAAGTCCCGGGCATAATTGGTCGCCCTCGTAGCGTCGGGCAGCGCCCGATAAATGGGGTTGTAGCCCATGCCAATGAAGACCTGCTCTCGCCCATTGACGATGTAGTGGTAACCACCGTCCGGGTACTTCAGAACCCCAACCTGTGAAGGTCCATCAGCCTGGGCCCCAGTCAAGCCCAGACCCCATGGCGAGCAGACGAGCGCCAGGGACGCGAGCAGCCACGCCTTCAGGATTCGACGCCGACGAAACAAGACCATTACCCTACCTCCACAACAGCGAGAAAACCCTCAGCCTGTTCGTTGCATCCAACCACACCAGGCTACCATGGAGGCGGCGAGCTGCCTAGAGGCTGTGAGGCCGGCAAACCGGCTTGCCCCCACCTCTGCGCACGACCGGCCGGCGGGGTCAAGGCATCCTAGGGACTGGTGCTCCCGGCCAACTCGCTCGCCTGCTGTTCCAGGAAGAGGTTCGAGAGCGCGGAAATCGAGCCATCCACAGGCTTGCCGCTGCCATCGGTCAAGCCGAAATTCCTATCCAGCGGCTCCGGGCCGACCGTTGTCCAAACGTACGCAGCGCCTCCCAGCACGTTCTCGTGGTGGGCGCGGATGATTGACCAGAGCTTGCTGTAGAGCGATGGCCGCTCGCCGGGCTGAAAGCCGGCCGGACCGAATTCGGAAACGAGCAGGGGCTGCGTCCAGGTGTGCGTGGGGCCGCGAGTGAGCGCGTCGTCGATGCGGAAGGTGAAGAAATTCATGCCATACACGAACCAGGGCCGAGGCTTGCCACGCAGCGCCGCGGCTACGGGCTCCGCGTAGCGGTCCTCGGCATCGCGGTACACCACTGGGTGGTTGGGATCGATCTCGTGAATCATGTCCGCGGCCTCGATGAGGAATCCCGCAAAGGCCTGCGCGCGGTGACTGCGCATGTCCCCGATGTCGTGCAGCACTTCATTTCCCAAGCCCCACATGACCAGCGCCGGGTTGTCCTTGAAGCTTTCGACCCGTTGCCGCAAAGCCTGCAGCAGGTCAGCGCGGACCTGCGGGTCGTCGTACGCCAGGCTTGATTTCAAGTCGAACGGCAGAATCACGCCGAGGTCGTGGCGATCGGCCGCCGCCATGAGAACGTCGTCGAATTCCCGCTCGTCCCAGCCCAGGATGGTGTTGGCGCCGTAGGCTTTGATCGCCGTGAAGTCGTCGTCGTATCGGGCGGCACGCTGGTCCGGCGCCAAGCTTCCGGTCATGACGTTGTATCCGACCCCACGAATCCCCTGCGGGCGGCCATTGACGAGGTACTCGAAGCCGCCACCTTTGCGCACGATGGCCACCATGGTCGGCGGCTTGGCCGGGGCGGACGCAGCGCCGCGCCCGGTCCTGCCCGCGGAGAAGACGCGATGCTGTCTCTGCGCGTCGGCCGGAGCAGCGGCTTCCACCGCGGCCGCTCCCGATTCCGCCAGTGGGCCATCACCAGGCCTGGCGCCACCACCTCCGCCCAGCCGCAGCGTCACCGACAGCAGCAGCGTCGCCGCCAGCGAGGCAATGGCGAAACGCAGGCCGGGCGAGGGCAAGCGCAGGCGGCCTGGCCGCCAGGCCATCCAGCGGGAGCGCGCTCGTACCAACACCATCAGACCCAGGCCAGCGCTTGCAGCCAGGTCGAGCAGAGCGAGGTTGATCGCAAATGACAGCATCCTGCCCTGCTGCACGGCAGCGTCGTACGCCTCGCTGCCCAGGTGCAGCCCTTTGGTGGCAAACATGGACAGCGCCATCTGGCCACCGCCGGTATCGGTCCACGACAAGGCGAGCAGTGAGGCCGCGCCCTGGAGCAGGCACAGGAGCGCCGCCAGGCGCCACCAGGCAGTGCAAAGGACAAAGCCGGCCAGCCCACGGCCCGATCGCCGATAGGAGGCCAGCAGCCCCGCCGCGGCAGCGAACACCATCACCAGGCTCACCAGCACATCCACCGCCTGGATACCGACAGCCGAGCTTTCCGGAGAGAAAGCCACGCCCAGCCAAGATCCGGCGGGCAAGCCGAGCGGGGCCACGAACAGCGCCGGCGCCGCCGATGCCAGGGTGTCGCCTAACGCCCCGGCGATAGACACCCCGGTGGGATGAACGGTATCCAGCATGCCCAGCAGCAGCCGGGCGTACACCTCGTCGCCGACTCGCGCCACCACCAGCGCCTGGATTTCCGGCTGGCTGAACAGCCAGCTCATGGCAACAGACGCCAGCGCAACGGCCAACTGCTGGCCGGCGACGACGGCCGCCCAGGTCAGGACAAGGCCGGCAGCGGGAGCCACAAAATGCCGTAGCGCGGAGCCTGCGGCCTCAACTCGAGAGGAGGAAGATCCTAGTCGAGGCAGCCCTCGATCCAGCTCGAGGCGGCCCTCAGGCGAGTCGCTAGCGACGGCGCTCAAGGAAGGAAGCAGCAGAGATCTGGCATCCCAAACGTATTGTGCGACGCGCCGGAATCAGGAGGCAAGCACGGCGTCCTTTTGGGCCAGGCGCCGTTCGCGATGACGAATGCGGGGTTCGATCTCACCTGTCTCTTATGTCAAAGAGACTAGCAGCTGAAGACCAGATATCAGGGTCCGATGGCAAGAAAGAGCGCAGGGCCTCACCCGGGAGGGCGGGGGAGGCTGCCTGCGCTGTTCGGGGTTCTGCTTTCAGCGCCGCATCGCGGCCAGCTTGCCGGCAACAGCCACGGCCATGATGAGCACAGCAAGCGGCAGGACCACCCACCAGGTGGGCAGGAGCGGGCCCCCAGCCCCCGTCTTGGGCAGCGCTGCCGGCGCCTGTACAGGAGCGGCTGAAGCACCGGCGGTGCTGGAGCCCGCCGCCGCGGAAGGCTTACTCGCCGCGGAGGGAGTCGCCGTCGTTGGGCTCGGGGCCACAGAGGGCGGCGCGGAAGCAGCGGCGGCGGACGGCGACGGAGCTGTCGATGCGCTTGGAGAGGCGCTGGCCGAGGCAGCGGTCGAAGCGGCCGCAACGGTGATCGTGCCTTTCATCGAGGGATGGATGGTGCAGATGTAGTTGAACGTGCCGGCTGTGTTGAAGGTGAAGCTGAACTTTTGACCGGCTTGCAGGACGCCGGAATCGAAAACGCCCTGGTCGGTGGCCGTGTGTGCCGTCGGTCCGTTGTTCGTCCAGGTCACGGTCGTGCCGAGTGGCACGCTGAGGCTAGCGGGCGTGAATTGAAAATCGGCAATGGTAACGGCGCCGGCAGTCTGGGCCAGCGCGGCGCCAGGCGCGAGACCAAGGGCCAAGACGAGCGAAGTGGCGAGGATCAGAACACGAGCTCTTCCTACGAGATGCAGCATGGCAATCTCCTTGCGGCAAGGATGCGGCTGCAGGAGTAGTCGACGCGGGGTTACGCCGAGGAGCTCAACTGAAGCGAGGCTACGAGCGCCAGCAGCTCCTCGATGTCGAAAGGCTTGACCATGACGGCCGCCGCGCCGAACCCCTGAACCTCGTTGACCTGCCGGCTGGCCGAAAGGAGCAGCACTGGCACGCTCATGGCCAGGTTCAGCTCTCGCTGGCGGACGCGAAAAGACCAGCCATCCAGGCCGGGCATCATCAAGTCCAGAACGATCAGCATCGGTGCGCGCTCAGCCAGCTTCGCCAGCGCCGACGCGCCGTCCGTAGCTTCTATGACTTCGTAGCCTTCGTCACGCAGCGCCTCGCGCAGCACGTAGCGAACACCTTCGTCGTCGTCGACAACCAGAACGCAGCGGTCAGACACGTGCCTCGGAATCCAGCCCGGCCGAAGACTTCGGCAGCCAGACCACGAGAGCAGTCCCGTCCTCCAGCCCGCTTTCCGCCCAGATGCGCCCTCCATGGGCGGTCACGATCTCGCGGCAGATGTGAAGGCCCAGTCCCATCCCGGGGATGTGGCTGCTCAGCGCATTCGAGGCCCGGCCAAACGGCTCGAAGATGTGTTCTTCGCTGCCCGCCGGCACACCAATTCCCTGGTCGCTCACCGCGAGCTGCCAGCCGCCCTCTGCTTCGTCGAGAGACAGCGCGACGGTTCCTCCTTGCGGCGAGTATTTGACGGCGTTTTCGAGCAGGTTCGCCATGACCTGGTCCAACCGCTCACGGTCAGCCAGCACCGAACAGGGTGGGTTCGCCAAGCTGGCGCTGAATAGGTGCGTTTCCTCGAACTGGTTCTGCGCCCATTCCACCCAATCGGTCACGACCTGGCATAGGTCGAGCTCTCGCTTCTCCACCGGCAGCGCCCCGCTCTTCAAGCGAGCGACGTCCAGCAGGTTACCGATGAGGGCGGTGAGTTGGTCGGCGGCGCGTTCGATAACGAACAGGGTCTTTTCCACCCGATGAGGCTCGGCATAGCCACGGACATGCCAGCGCGACAGCAGCTGAGCGGAGCCTTTCAGGGTTGCAACCGGCGTCCTCAACTCGTGCGAGGCAATCCACAAAAACTCCTCCCGGATCTTCAGGGCGGCCTCAGCAGTCGACCTAGCCTCCTGCTCGGCTTGCAGCAGACGCGTTCGTTCGGCCACTTCCGATTCGAGAGCCAGCGCCTTCTGCTCCAACAGCGCGACCGCCCGCAGCCGTTCGACGTCGTTCGAAAGCAGCGTGTAGGCTTCCGTAGGAACGACGTTGGCGTGTTTGGAACACACTTCCCGCAGCCCGTCGACATCCGTTTCCCGGGCGAAGAGCGCCAAAGGGTAGGCACAGCGCAGGGAGAATTGGCAGCTCCTGGCCAGGCTATTCCACAGCTCTTCGACGCAAAGGGCAGCTTCGCGGTTACCGTCGGCCCAAAGGAGCGCCACCATTTCTCCGAAGGCCGCCACGCCGGCCTGCTCGCCGGGTGCGGTGGCACGCGCGCGGCCGATAACGTCACCCAGGATGCTGTTGAACAAGCCCTCGTCCGGCATGCCGGAGCGCATGAACAGCTCTAGCGTGTCGCTCGCATTCAGGGGCACGTACCAGCCCTGTCTCAGCGCCTGCGACAGGTCGATGCCGCGCCGCAACAAGCATGTCTCCAGCCCCTCACGATGCGTATCCGTCGCGATGACTACACAGGCGTCTCCGCGGCCCAAGGCGGATCCCACAAAGGCGCCGAGACCATCGACCATAGACGGATCAGCGCGGTAGAAGTGCACGCTGTGCGTGCAGGCGCCGGATTGCAGCGAGTCCGAGAGCGGCTCCGGCATATCCACGCTCCCCAGGTCGAGGACTGCTTCGAAGTCGTCCAGCTTGGATCCCTCCTACACAAATGGGTACAGGCGCCACGCAACGCTGGAGGACCTTTTCAATTGTTCAGCTCGCCGAATCGGCGTCGACCAGCGAGCGCGAGCGTTATGCGGCGACGAATGCCGCCGGCTCAGCAAGACCGATGCCAGGCGCTGGACCACCATCCGCAGATCTGCTCCAGGGCGGCCCCGAGATCGAATGCCCGGCGGCCGAGAAGACGGAAGCAGTACCCGGCGCATGCAAGCTCAGACACGCCAACCTGGAGCGTCGTATCGTCCTCCCACACGCTGCACGGATCCAGCGGATCCTTCGGACCCAGGGCATAGGCAGAGGCGAAATTGAGGTATGGACCAAGCCTCGACCGGAGGGTCGAGGAGCGCGGCAGCAGGCGCTGACGCTCTCGAGCGACCAGCGTTCCTTCGCGCCAGACGTCGGTGTCGAGACGCAGCTCGTCGTAAGCAAGCAGCTCTCCGCGCAGCGCCCTCCCCGGAGTTACGCTCTCGGCCAGCAACAGCCAGGCGGTGGTGGCCATTCGGACTTCCAGACTGGAATGGTGCTCCGCTTGCGCGTGAGGGACCAGCGGATGGGGGATAAGGCTGAGCGCGGAACGTTCGCCCAGGCTAATCGACCATCGCTGCGACGACCGGCCCGAATGGAGCTGCGTGGCCGCCTGCGTTCGGAGATCGATCCTTGCGTCCTCCTCCAGCACCACTTCCAGGTGCAGCCGGTCTCCGGCCAGCAGGCCGCCGGCGGAGCTGACGAGCGTGACGGCGAGGGCCCTACGGCAAGCCGACCAGTGTGGCCGAAGGACGCGCAGCGGCGGCTCGCAGCGCACATCCAGCAGCCTGGTCTCGCCGGACTTGCAGCCGGCGCGCAAGAAGAGCTCGCCGTTCAATGCGGGTGCGAGTGGCGCGGCGTGAACGGCTCGGTGACGCGGTGCCCCTCCTGCCACCGCCTCAGCAGCCAGTCGGTCACTCGGTCCACGCCCACGCCGCGGCGCAGGTCGGACAGCAGCACCGGGCGGCCGGAGCGCAGTCTGTGCGCCTCGCGCTCCATCACTTCCAGTGACGCGCCAACGTGATTGGCCAGATCGATCTTGTTGATGAGCAGCAGGTCGGAATACGTCTGCGCAGGGCCACCCTTGCGCGGGATCTTCTCGCCACCAGCGACGTCGATGACGTAGATGGTGTAGTCCACCAGCTCGGGACTGAACGTAGCCGCGAGGTTGTCGCCGCCCGACTCGATCAGGAGGACCTGCAGGGCGCCGAAGGAGGCCTCCAGATCCTCGACCGCGTTCAGGTTGATCGAGATGTCGTCACGCACTGCCGAATGCGGACAGGCACCCGTTTCGACGCCTCGAATGCGCTCGGCCGGCAGCGATCCGGCCCGAACCAGGAAGTCAGCATCCTCACGCGTGTAGATGTCATTCGTGATTACCGCCATGTCGAGGGTGCCGCTCAACCGCTGGCACAGGGCGTTGACGAGCGCGGTCTTGCCCGAACCTACCGGGCCCCCGATACCGAAGCGAACTGCGCTCAAGACAGGAACAATCGGGCGAACTGACGCTCGTGCCGCATGCCGGCCAGATCGAACCATGGGCTGAATGAGCCCGCTTCCTCTGGCAAAACCCGCAGCGAGCGGCCGACCGCCCGGCGAATGGCCGGCTTCAGCGCCTCCAACAGCTCCTGAACCACGGACTGGCTAATGCGCCCGAGGCGCTGGGCGGCAGTCAACTGCTGGCGCACTGCCTGCATGGCGTAGGCGGCGAGCCCCTCCATCAACGGTACGTCCCAGTGCCGGACTACCACCCCGAAGACAACTGGCTGATGCTCCACTCCGGCATCGGCCGTGCGCTCGGGCAATCCTCCCGGTCTCACCTTCACCGCAGCGCGTAAGAAGCCGCGGCCGACTGAGCGGGACGCCAACCGGAATTCACGCACCGGCGTCAGGACGTCCATCAAGCCGTCCAGCTCGACCAGCCGCGATACGTCTTCGGCCTGGTAAGCCACGCGCAGCAGCGGCAGCTCCAGTTCGGCGACGGCATCGGACAGGCGAGCCCGGAGCAGCGCCTCGAGGTCGAAGCTGTCCTGTGCCTGCAGCCATTCGAGGCCGAAGGAATGGGCGTAGGCGCCCGAGGGGAAGCCCGAGTCGACGAGCTGTAACAGGTCGAGCAACCGCCAGCTAGATGTTTCGTCGCGAGCAGCCGGCACAGGGCCGCGGTTCACGCAGCCATCCTAGAACAGGAAGTAGCGCTGGGCCATGGGCAGGACATCCGCGGGTTCGCAGGTGAGCCACTGGCCGTCCGCTTCGACGCGGTATGTCTCGGGGTCCACCGTGATTGTCGGCGTAGCCGCATTCAGTGCCATCGAGTGCTTGCCGATGTCGCGCGTGTGGGCCACGGCCATGGCCGCTTTGCGCAGGCCCAGCCGCTCCGGAACACCGGACGACAGCGCCGCGGCCGACACAAACGTCAGCGACGTCGCCTGCCGGGCCGCCGCGCCAAACATGGGCCGGTACAGGACCGGCTGCGGTGTGGGGATAGAGGCGTTGGGATCGCCCATCGCCGCCCAGGCAATCATCCCTCCTTTGAGCACCAACTCTGGTTTCACGCCGAAGAAGGCTGGCTTCCATAGCACCAGATCGGCCAGCTTACCCATCTCCACAGAGCCCACGACGCGCGAAATACCGTGGGTGATGGCTGGATTGATGGTGTATTTGGCGATGTAGCGCTTGATGCGAGCGTTGTCCGCCTCGCCGCTATCACCTTCGAGGGGTCCGCGCTGCAGCTTCATCTTGTGCGCCGTCTGCCAGGTTCGCATGATGACCTCGCCAACGCGGCCCATGGCCTGGGAGTCGGAGCTCATCATGCTGATAGCTCCGAGGTCGTGCAGGATGTCCTCGGCGGCAATGGTCTCCGGGCGGATACGAGACTCGGCAAAGGCGAGATCCTCAGGAACGTCGGCGGATAGGTGGTGGCACACCATCAGCATGTCCAGGTGCTCGCGCAGCGTGTTCACGGTGTATGGCCGGGTGGGGTTGGTCGAAGACGGCAGTACGTTCGGCAGGCCCACAACCTTGATGATGTCGGGTGCGTGACCTCCGCCTGCCCCTTCGGTGTGGTAGGTGTGAATAGCGCGGTTGCCGATGGCGGCAATGGTGTCTTCGACGAAGCCAGCTTCGTTGAGTGTGTCGGTGTGGATCGCCACCTGCACGTCCAGGTCGTCGGCTACCCGCAGACAGGTGTCGATGGCCGCGGGCGTCGAGCCCCAGTCTTCGTGCAGCTTGAGGCCAATAGCGCCTGCCTGCACCTGTTCGGCCAGCGCTTCATAGCTGCAGGAGTTGCCCTTGCCGAGGAACCCCAGGTTTACCGGGTAGGCGTCGGCCGCCTGCAGCATACGCTCGATGTTCCACCGTCCGGGCGTGCAAGTGGTGGCGTTGGTGCCGGTAGCAGGGCCGGTGCCACCGCCAATCATGGTTGTCACACCGGACGAGATGGCCTCGTCGATCTGCTGCGGGGAAATGAAGTGGATGTGCGTGTCGATGCCGCCGGCAGTGAGGATCAGACCCTCAGCGGCGAGGATCTCGGTCCCCGCCCCGATCTCGAGCGCCGGGTCCACGCCATCCATGACGTCACCGTTGCCGGCCTTGCCGATAGCCGTGATACGGCCACCCTTGACGCCAATGTCGGCCTTGAGCACGCCCCAGTAGTCGACGATCAGCGCGTTGGTGATGACCAGGTCCGGCACGTCCACCGACTGGCCCTGGCCCATGCCATCGCGGATGACCTTGCCGCCGCCGAACTTGGCCTCGTCGCCGTACACGCCGAAGTCGCGCTCCACCTGCGCGAACAGCTCGGTGTCCGCCAGGCGAACGCGATCGCCGGTCGTAGGGCCGTAGTGGGCGGCATAGTCACCGCGGTCCATCCTAGCGGGCATGCGCCTGGGCACGCGCCAACGCCGCGCCGCGCACGTGGGGATCAGCCAGCTCGCCGCTGGCCAGGCCGTTGATGCCACGGACGATCCGCCGCCCGGCCAAGGCCACCAACTGCACCGGCCGCTCTTCGCCCGGCTCGAACCGGACGGACGTTCCGGCGGGCACATCGAGACGGAAACCGTAGGCCAAGCGGCGGTCGAAGCGCAGCCAGCGGTTAACCTCGAAGAAGTGGCAGTGAGACCCAACCTGGACCGGACGGTCGCCGAGGTTCCGTACGTCGATCGTTCGGGTCTCACGACCCGCGTTCAGCCCTATCTCGTCGCCGAAGGTGACGACCTCGCCCGGAATCATGGGATCGGCTGGTGCACCGTCACCAGCTTGGTGCCATCGGGAAAGGTGGCCTCGACCTGGATCTCGGGGATCATCTCCGGCACCCCCTCCATGACCTCGTCTCTCCGCAGGATGGTCTTACCGTAGCTCATCAGCTCGGACACGCTGCGGCCGTCCCGCGCCCCTTCCATGAGCTCGCTGGCAAGCAACGCCACGGCTTCGGGATGGTTCAGCTTGAGGCCCCGAGCGCGCCGCTTGCGGGCCAGCTCGGCAGCCACGAATACAAGCAACTTCTCCTGCTCACGCGGGGTCAGATGCAAGGATGCTTCCGAGTCACACGGCCAGCAGATCCAGCACGGCTGGGCGGTCTAGTTCGGCTGCCGAGCTGTTCATGGCCACGATGCCTCCATCGAGCACACAATAATGGTCCGCCAAGCCCGAGGCAAAGTCCAGGAACTGCTCGGCCAGCAGCATGGAGACGCCAGTCTCCTCGCGGATCTTGCGCAGAACGGCGCGAATCTCGATGACGATCGATGGCTGAATGCCTTCGGTCGGCTCGTCGAGGATCAACAGCTTGGGCCGGGCGACCAGCGCCCGTCCGATAGCCAGCTGCTGCTGCTGCCCGCCCGACAGCATACCGGCCACGCGGCCGCTCATCTCCCCCAGCACCGGGAAGAGATCCAGCACCTCGCTCAGAGCGCCTGCCTTGCCGCCTGCCAGCGCTTCGAGGCCCACCAGCAGGTTCTCGCGCACCGTGAGCTGTGGGAAGACGAGCCGCCCCTGCGGAACGTAGCCGATACCCATCCGCGCCCGCTGGTTGGGCGGCTTGGCCGTCACCTCCACGCCCTCGAACAGCACCTGACCATGGCGTGGGCGCAGCAGGCCAACCACCGTTTTGACCAGCGTGGTCTTGCCAACTCCATTGCGGCCCAGCAGGCATAGCGCGCTGCCTGGAGCGATGTCCAGGCTCACGTCGCTAAGCACCGTGCCCTCGCCATAGCCGACCGTCACCCGATCGAGCCCCAGCACGGAGGTCATGCGGCACGGTCCTCGACGCGGCCCAGGTACACCTCCAGCACCCGCTCGTCGGCCTCCACTAGGCTCATTGGTCCTTCGACCAGCACACGGCCTTGGTGAAGGACCGTGACCGTCGCATCGAACTGACGCACGAAGGCCATGTCGTGCTCGACGATCAGAATCGAGCAGCGGTCTCGGATCGCATGCAGCAGATCGCTGGTGCGATTGCGCTCGGCGCGGGTCAGGCCGGCCACAGGCTCGTCGAGCAGGAGCAGCTTGGGTTTCTGCATCAGGAGCATGCCGATCTCCAGCCACTGCTGCTGTCCATGCGACAGCAGCCCTGCCTTGCGATCGGCTTGGGCCCCTAGCCCCGTCATTTCCAGGATCTGGGCGAGGAGCTCGCGCACTCGCGCTCTTGCCGGGAACAGCAGATCCATGCCTCGGTCGCGATAGCTGCCCGCCACCTCGAGGTTCTCACGCACCGTCAAGCTCACGAAGACCGCGGGCGTCTGGAACTTGCGGCCCATGCCCAGCCGGGCCAGCTCGTAGGCGGGCGTGCCCAGCGCGTGGTGGCCGTCGAACAGCACCTGGCCGCCGTGCGGCCGTGTCTTGCCGGAGATAACGTCCAGCAGCGTGGTCTTGCCCGCGCCATTGGGCCCGATGAGGAAGCGCAGCTCGCCTGGTTTGAGGGCCAGGCTGAGCCCATCCAGCACCTTGATTCCGTCGAAGCTCACGTGGACGTCGCGCACGTCCAGCAGCGCCGAGCTCACGCGCGCACCAGCTCAGCGGCGGCTTCCGCCGGGGCCGGCGCTTCTCCACGCCGTGAGGCCGCCGCCCGGAGCGCCAGCCGCCCGAGGGACTGCAACCCATTGGCCAGGCCTCCGGGAAAGATCAACACCGTGGCTACGAACAGCAGCCCGATGCCGTACTGCCACAGGTCGGGGAAAGACTCGCTCACCGCGCTCTGCGCCGCGTTGACCACTACCGCCCCGAGCACGGCTCCAATGAGCGTGCCGCGGCCGCCGACGGCCACCCAGATGACCATTTGAATGCCGAGGATGATGCCCAGCGAGTCGGGATTGACGATACCCACCTGGGGCACGAACAGCGCGCCGGCGAGTCCGGCCATGCCCCCTGACACGCCGAACACGGCGGCTTTCAACAGCGTAGGGTTATAGCCGCTGAACCGCAGCCGCTGCTCGTCGTCACGCAGAGCGATCAGCAGGCGGCCGAAGCGCGACCGGGCCAGCCACAGGCTCAGCGCCAGGCACAGCGCGACGGCCAGCACCGTGACCCGGTAGAGCTGCACCTGCACTTCGGCATCCTTCAGGGGGTGGCCGAAGATAGTGGCAAAGTTGGTGAGGCCGTTGGTCCCACCAGTGAACGGCTGCTGGCCGATGAAGAAAGTGGTGGCCATAAAGGCCAGCGCCTGGGTGATGATCGAAAAGTACACGCCCCCGATGCGGCTGCGGCCGAGCAGGTAGGCCAGCAGCGCTCCGCACAGTCCGGGAAGGCCAACGGCCACCAGCAGCGCGAACAGGGGGTCGCCGAACGGGCGCCAGTAGCTGGGCAGCACATCCAGCCCGCTCCAACCCATGAAGTCGGGCAGCTGGCCGTGGGCCGACTCCAGCTTGAGGTACATGCCAAAGGCATACGCTCCCAGGCCGAAGAAGACGCTCTGCCCCAGGCTGAGCAGGCCCGCGTAGCCCCAAGCCAAGTCGAGGCCCAGGGCGACCAGAGCAAAGCACAGGTACTTGGCCAGCAGGTTCAGGCGAAAGGCGGACATCATGCCCGGCACCAGGAACAGCATGGCCATGATGCCCAACGCGGCCAGCAGATACCAGGCCGCCGCTCTCACACGAGGGATCGATTCTGGAGACGTCATAGACGGCGCTCCTGTCATCGGGCTCGGGTCCGTATGAACCCGGAAGGCCGGACCTGCAGGAAGGCGATGACCGCCGCGAACACGATGACCTGGCCGATGCTGACCGAGAATTGCAGGTTGAACACGGAATCCAGTCCTCCGATGGCGCCCGCCGCTCCCATGGTGCCCAGGAGCTGCCCAACCCCTCCCAGGACCACCACCATGAAAGCCTGGACGATGTAATCCGTTCCGATAAAGGGCCCAACCGGGCCCAGCAGACAGAGCGCAGCGCCGGCTAGCCCTGCCAGCCCTGCTCCAAGGGCGAAGGTGTAGGCGTCGATGCGATCGGTACGCACGCCCAAACAGTCGGCCATGGCGCGGTTCTGCATGGCGGCGCGGACCAGCCGGCCCAGGCTGGTCCGAAACAGGTACACGTACACCCCGGCCAGCGCGACCAACGCCAGCCCCAGGATGAACAGCCTGGCATAGGACAGCGACAGATCAGGGCCCAGTTGCAGCGCTCCGCCCAACCAGGTGGGTACTCGCACGTTCACGTTGGGGGCGCCGAAGATGTTCTTGGCGGCCTGCTCCAGCAGGAGCCCAACCCCCCAGGTAGCCAGGAGCGTATCCAAAGGGCGCTTGTACAGGAAGCGGATGAGACCGCGCTCCAGCAGCCACCCGATCACCGCAGTGACGAGAAAGGAAGCGGGCAGAGCCAGGATGAACGCGTTCCCCGCGGCGTCGGCCCCAACCAGCGACAAGGCGACGTTGCCGCACAGGTACGCCACGTAGGCTCCAACCATGATGAACTGCCCGTGGGCCATGTTGATCACATTCATCAGGCCGAACGTGATGGCCAGTCCGATGGCTATCAGCAATAGGATGGAGGCCACGCTCAACCCGTTGAAGATGCCCAGCAGGACCAACCCGGTCATGCCCGCTTCCCCTCCGACCTCATGCCGCTAGCTGCCCGTGACCGTGGAGCCCCAGGAGTAGGTCTTGAGGAACGGATCCGGCTGCAGCGCCTTGTCCCCCGAGTCCCACACCACCTTGAACTGGCCGTCGTCGCCGGCCTGGCCGATCATGGCTTTCTGGAAAATGTGCTGCGTCGCGCCGTCCAGCGTGACCTTGCCCTGGGGCGCGTCGAAGGACACCCCGTCGGCAGCCGCCCGGACCTTATCCACGTCCGTTGAGCTGGCCTTCTCGACCTGCTTGGCCCACAGATAGACCGCGGCGTAGGCGTGCTCGATGGGATCGTCGGTCACCTTGTTGGTCCCGTAGGCCTTTTTGAAGCCGTCGACAAACTTCTTGTTGGCGTCACCGCTAACGGACTCGAAGTAGTTCCAGGCGGTGTATTGATTCTTGAAGTTGTCGACGCCTATCCCAGCGACCTCCTCCTCCGCCACGCTGACCGACATCACCGGCATGTTGTCGGCTGTGAACCCGGCGGCCTTCATCTGCTTGAAGAAGGCCACATTGCTGTCCCCATTCAGGGTGTTGAACACGACTTGCGGCTTGCTCGCCTTGATCTTGCTCACGACGGCGCTGTAATCGGTGTTGCCCAGCGGCGTGTAGTCCTCGGCCACGGTAGTGCCGCCTTCGGCTTTGAGCTGCGCCTTGATGACCTTGTTGGCAGTGCGCGGGAAGACGTAGTCGGAGCCGAGCAGGTACATATTCTTCCAGCCCTTCTCCAGTAGGAAGGTGACTGCCGGGATGATCTGCTGGTTGGGCGGAGCGGCGATGTAGAAGATGTTCTTGGACGCTTCGAGGCCCTCGTACTGGACGGGGTAGTAGAGCAATCCGTTCAACTGCTCCACGACCGGCAGCACAGCCTTACGGCTGGCTGAGGTCCAGCAGCCGAAGATGGCCGCCACCTTCTCGTTCTGCAGCAGCAGCTTGGTCTTCTCAGCGAAGGTTGGCCAGTCCGAAGCTCCGTCCTGCACCACCGGCGTCAGCTGCTTGCCCAGCACGCCGCCAGCTTTGTTGATCTCGTCGATGGCCATGAGCGAAGCGTTCTTCACCGCGACTTCGCTGATGGCCATGGTGCCGCTGAGCGAGTTCAGCACGCCAACCTTGATTCCTCCCGCTGCGCCTTCGGAAGCCGCGGCCGCAGCCGATGCGGCCACGGAGGGTTTGGCAGCACCCGAAGTGGCGGCGGCCGCCGAAGCCGAAGCCGGCGACGTTCCGGAGGAGGCCGGGGCTGCCGAGCTGCCACAGGCTGCCAGCAAACCCCCAACCGCGGACAGCGCCGCGGCGCCACCGGCCAGCCTGAGAAATTTGCGCCGGCTCAGATCGGGAGCGGCGTCCGAGTCATGGGAGTGCGAAGGGTCCGGCATGTAGACTGCCTCCTGCATAGAAGTGGCGAACGCCGGCGCCCACTTGGCTTCCAGGCACGGTGGTGCCGGCGTTCGCTCCTATGCTATGTGCACAACCTCAAGGAACGCATCGGCAGTTTGCCCGAACAACGGCGCCGCTTCTTGTGCAGACAATACAAGGCCAACAAGCGCATCGCGCTGGGAGGCAGCGTACCGCGCCTCCAGAGGTGAACGTAGGCTCAGATCCGCTCGCGCCTTCGGTCTTCCCGCTTCGGCTCGGGAATCGAGATCGGCCCCTGCTCGGCATAACTTCTGCTTCATTACGCCATCAGCGATGGCGAACGTCACACTCGAGCACGTTTCCAAGCGCTTCGGCCAGGCCGAGGTGGTGCGCGACCTGAGCATCGACGTTGTCGACCGCGAGTTCCTGGTCCTGGTAGGACCCTCCGGCTGCGGTAAATCGACCATCTTGCGGATGATCGCCGGCCTGGAGGACGCCAGCAGCGGCAGCATCTCCATCGGCGCGCGGCTGGTGAACGACGTGCCTCCCAAGGATCGCGACATCGCCATGGTCTTCCAGAACTACGCCCTGTATCCGCACATGAACGTGCACGACAACATGGCCTTCGGTCTGCGGCTGAGGCACACGCCCAAGCCGGAGATCGAGCGGCGCGTGAAGCAAACCGCGCAGATGCTGGGCATCGATCATCTCCTGGGCCGCAAGCCAAAGCAGCTGTCGGGCGGCCAGCGCCAGCGGGTTGCCCTGGGCCGGGCTATCGTGCGCGAGCCGCTGGTCTTCCTCATGGATGAGCCGCTGTCCAACCTGGACGCGAAGCTCAGGGTCCAGACACGCGCGGAGCTGATCAAGCTCCACCAGCGGCTGCAGACGACAGTGGTGTACGTCACCCACGACCAGGTCGAGGCCATGACCATGGGCTCCAGGATCGCCGTCCTGAACAACGGTGAGCTGCAGCAGCTGGCCAGCCCGGCGCAGATCTACAGCCACCCCGCTAACGTCTTCGTGGCCGGCTTCATCGGGAGTCCGGGCATGAACTTCCTCAACGCGCGGCTGATCCGGGCGGCCGGCGGCATCGAGGTCCAAGCGGCCGGGCTAACCCTCCGCCTGCCACCGGCGCTGGCGGCGAAAGCCATGTCAGCTCCCGGCGCCGACGTCATCCTGGGCATCCGGCCCGAGGACGTCCGCAAGTCGGAGGCTGACAGGAACAACGCCGAGCCCCAGGCCCAGGCCAGGGTCGAGGTTGTGGAGCACATGGGCAGTGAGCTGTTCGTTTACCTCCGACTGGCAGAGGACACGCTGACCGCGCGGCTCGACCCTTCCCTGGAGGTCGCGCCGGGCGACACGCTGCCGGTATCCGTCAACCCCGAGCGCGTGCATCTGTTCGACCCACAGACCGAGCGAACACTGCTGTAAGGACGTCAAGGGAACGGTTCTTGCGTTCTCCGCCTGAAAAACGCTCCTTACGGAGGCAATTCATGGACTTCCAAAGACGGTGGCCCTCCTTCGGCGCCATGGCGGCGTGCATTCTGGTTCTCGCGGCTTGCGGCGGCGGGGCGGCAGCGCCAAGCACCAGCCCGGGCGCCGCGGCGCCGGGGACCAGCGCATCCGCCGGTGCAGCCGGATCCCCTGCCGCGTCCACGGCCCAGCGTATCGGCGGCAGCGTCTCGGTCATCGGCAGCTGGGGTGGCAGCGAGCAGGACTCATTCATGGCGATGGTTCAGCCCTTCATGGACCAGACAGGCGTCCAGGTGCAGTACGAGGGCAGCCGAGACCTCAACAGCATCCTGTCGACCCGAGTGCAGGCCGGTAATCCGCCGGACCTGGCCGGCTTGCCCGGCCCTGGGGTGATGCGCCAGTTCGGCCAGAGCGGCAAGCTGGTCGATCTGTCGAACATCCTGGACCTCAACCAGATGAAGGCGGAATACGCACCGGACTGGCTAACGCTGGGCACCGTGAACGGCAAGCTGGTTGGCATCTTCATCAAAACCGCCCTCAAGAGCGCCGTCTGGTACGACCCCAAGAACTTCACCCAGGTGGCGGGCAGCACGCCCAAGACGTGGAATGACCTGATGACGGTCTCCAACAACATCGCCGCGGGGGGGAAGGCGCCGTGGTGCATCGGCCTGGAAAGCGCGGCCACCAGCGGCTGGCCGGGCACTGACTGGATTTCCGACATCATGATGCGCTCGGCCGGGCCCGACAAGTACCGGCAGTGGTACGACGGCCAGCTGGCCTGGACATCACCCGAGGTGAAGGATGCCTGGCAGATGTGGGGCCAGATCGTGGCTAACCCCAAGATGGTGTACGGCGGCGTGCAGTACGTGCTCACGACCAGCTTTGGCACCGCCGCCTCGCCCATGTTCGCCAACCCGCCGGGCTGTTACATGGACCGCCAGGGCAACTTCATCACCGACTTCTACACCTCGAACAACCCTGGAGTGAAAGCCGGCACAGATTTCAACTTCTTCCCCTTCCCGGACATCAACTCGCAGTACGGCGACGTGGACCAGGTGGCGGGTGACCTGTTCGGTATGTTCAAGGACACTCCGCAGTCGCGGGCGCTGATCAAATACCTCGTCACCCCGCAGGCCCAGGCCATCTGGGTCAAGCGCGGCGGAGCGCTCTCGCCCAACAAACAGGTGCCCGCGGGCGATTACCCCGACCAGCTCTCCAAAGAGCTGGCGCAGACGGTGGTGAATGCCAAGACGCCGCTGTTCAGCGCCGGCGACATGATGCCGGACGCCATGCAGAAGGCCTTCTACAAAGCCGTCCTCAGCTACGTGCAGAACCCGGCGCAGATGGACAGCATCCTGGCAGGCTTGGACCAGACACGCCAGAGCGCGTATCCCAAGCAATCCTGAAGCGCTGGCGAGAGGTAGTGGATCGCCTGTGGCTGGCAGCCGCCGTGGTAGCCGGCATCCCGCTGCTGCTGGTCGGGTACATCACGCTGGCGGAAGGCGCGGTTTCGCGCCTTCCAGGCAGGGGCAGCGGCTGGATCCGGCCCTGGCTGTGGCTGGCGCCGGGCCTTTTCTTCATCACGGTGTTCCTCATTTACCCCACCGTGGGGACCCTGCGACTGAGCTTTCTGGGTCCGGACTCCACCCGGCCGGTGGGCCTCGCCAACTACGTCTTCGTCTTCACCGACAAGAGCATGCTGGTTGCGCTGCGCAACAACGGCCTGTGGCTGGTGCTGTTCACGCTGTTGACGGTGGGGCTGGGTCTGCTGGTCGCGGTGCTGACGGACCGGGTCCGCTACGAGGCCGCGGCCAAGTCGCTGGTGTTCCTGCCGATGGCGGTGTCGTTCACCGCGGCATCGGTGATCTGGAAGTTCATGTTCGACTACCGGCCGCCCGGCACGCCGCAGACCGGGACGCTCAACGCGGTGCTGTCGCTCATTCCGGGCTTTCAGCCGCGCGCGTGGCTGATCAATCCACCCCTGAACAACGTCTTTCTGATCGTGGCCGCGGTGTGGGTCTGGACGGGCTTTTGCATGGTGATCCTGTCAGCTGCGCTGAAGGGCATCCCCAGCGAGGTCCAGGAAGCAGCCCGCGTCGACGGCGCAACCGAGTGGCAGCTGTTCTGGCGCATCACCTTCCCCCTGCTGGGCTCGACGGTGGCCGTGGCGATCACCATCATGGTCGTCTTCGCCCTCAAGACGTTCGACGTGGTGTACGTCATGACGAACGGCAACTACGACACCCAGAACACCGCCTTCGCGCAGTACGAACAGCTGTTCGTCAACCATGACTTCGGCCACGCCGCGGCCATCGGCGTGGTGCTGCTGATAGCCATCCTGCCGGTGCTGGCCTTCAACCTGCGCCGCTTCCAGCAGCAGGAGAGCACCCGCTGATGGCGGCCATCGAGCTGCGCCGGGCCGCGGCCGTGCCGGTCGCGCCGCGGCTGGAGCGCCGGCTCGGGCGGCTGCCGCTGCACCTCGTCATCGTCGTGATCTGCGCGCTGTGGCTGCTGCCGTCGGTGGGGCTGCTGGTGTCGTCGTTCCGGCCGCCGCAGCTGGTGGCCACGACCGGCTGGTGGACCGCCTTCCATCCGCCCTTCGAATTCACCCTGCAGAACTACCGCCAGGTGCTGTCCACCTACAACATGGGCACCAGCTTCGTGAACAGCCTGCTGATCGCCGTGCCGGCGACGGTTATCCCGCTGCTGATCGCCGCTTACGCCGCCTACGCCTTTGCCTGGATGCGTTTCCCAGGGCGGCAGGGGCTGTTCTTGGTGGTGGTTGGCCTGCTGGTCGTGCCGCTGCAAACCACCTTCATCCCGGTACTGCACCTGTTCGTCCAGCTCGGGTTGGCCGGAACGTTCCTCGGCATCTGGCTGGCCCACACCGGCTACGGCCTGCCCCTGGCCATCTACCTGCTGCGCAACTTCATCGGCGAGCTCCCCAAGGACATGTTCGAATCGGCCCTGATCGACGGAGCCGGCCATTGGACGATGTTCTTCCGGCTGGTGCTGCCGACGTCGGTGGCGGCCCTGGCGTCGCTGGCCATCTTCCAGTTCCTGTGGGTCTGGAACGACCTGCTGGTGGCGCTGATCTACCTCGGCGGGCAGCCCAGCGTGGCGCCGGTGACGGTTACCATCTCCAATCTCACCAACTCGTTGGGCCAGGGCTGGCAGCTGCTGACGGCAGCCGCGTTCATTTCGATGGCGCTGCCGTTGGCGGTGTTCTTCGGGCTGCAGCGCTACTTTGCCAGCGGGCTCCTGGCTGGGTCCGTTAAAGGCTAGGAGCCCGCTCCGCGCTCAGGCCGCCTTGAAGACGTAGTCCGGGTTCTTGTAAGCCTCGTCGGGCATGAGCGAGGTGAGGCCGCGCTTGGCCAGCTCCGACTCGAAGTATTCGCGGATCCAGGGGTCCTCGTGGGCGAACTCGATCTGGTTGTTGGCACGGTCGACAACCTTCTCATCATGCCCGTGGAACTGCATCATGGGATGCAGCGCCAGATAGCGGGCAGGATCGCCGGCCAGGTTGAAGTGCTGGTGGAACCATTTGTTGGGCGGCACGAACATCGACCCCTCGTGCCACGGCACGATGACACGCTCCTTGCCCTCCTCCCACATCAGTGAAAAGCCCTCGCCGCCCGGGATGACAATGGCCCGGCCCGGTCCATGCCGGTGGGCGGGCTTGTAGGTGCGCGGCTGGAACACGGACATGTGGCAGGTCATCTCCGAGCCCGCGAACTGGATGGTCACGCTCTTGCTGCCGCCGCGGCCCTGCTGCTGGCCCAGCTTGTCCCAGGCCTGCATGTCCGGGAAGAAGTTGCCGTACCAGTAGGCGCGGCTGGCGTGCCAGAACAACCCCTCACCGCTGCCCACGAATTTGGCCTCGGAGTAGAAGTCCTGATGCCGGCTGAAGGCGCCGGCCGGAGGCTGGTACGGATTGTTCAGGAAGAAATCCGGGTCGGGCACGATCGACATGGCCACCGGCAGGTGACTGTAGTGCAGCAGGCGCGCCGGCTTGTCGCCTTGCATGTTGACGAACTGCCGCTGGTAGCCGGCCGGCACCATATACAACGCCCGGTCCTCCCACTCGAAGCTGCGGGCGTCTCCTTCGTTGTCCGTCCAGACGTTGGTTACGCCGCGGCCGGACAGCACGTACACCACCTCGTTGATCGACATCTTGTAGGGCGGCTGCGTCTCCCCCGGCTTGATCTCGGTGATCCGCGTTTCGCTGACCCCCTGCTGGCCTTCCAGCTGGATGAAGGCCGCGTTGCACTTGCGCTCCTCCCACCAGGCCAGTTCGGCCGTGCGGCAGTCGGGTACGAAGAACCCGCGGTGCACGGGGACGCCGCGAGTGTCCATCCACTCGTCATACGCGTATTGGGTGCGCGGGGCGCTGCCAGTTGATTGCGTCTCGGCTGCCACGATGGGACCCCTCCAGGCAAATGTTGTCCTCGAAGCATACCTGCCCGCCCCCTTCTTGATGGGCAGCGGCCGAATCAGCCAGCCGGCAGCACCTGGATTGTCCCGGTCATGCCCAGATCGTCGTGTAAGGAGCAGAAGTAGCTGTAGGTCCCGGGCGCGGTGAAGGTGACGTTGAACGTGGTTCCAAAGGGGAACCCGTTACCCACGAAGCCGGAGTTCACCGACTGGCCGGGCGAGCCTATGGTGGCGTGAGACGGACCATCGACTCCGGCCGGGGCGAAGGCGCCAAGCGGGCCACCCGGCGGCTCGGTCCCAAAGGTGACGGTGTGCGGGGTCTCTGGGTCACGGTTCGTCCAGGTGACCGTTTGGCCCGCCCGGACCACGAGCCTCTGCGGCAGGAAGCTGGCCACGAACACCCGCGGGTCGCCAATGCCAGCGGTCTCCTGGTTGCGTCCGGCCGAGATCGCCGCCGCCAGCCCGGCTCCGGACAGCCCAAATCCTTCCCCCACGAAGCGGGCCTTGCCGGCCAGCGCCTGAGCGTCGTAGAACGGCTGGTCGTGCGGATAGGGTGCGCCGGACTGCTGGACCTGGATCGTTCCGGTCATGCCGCTGTGTACAAGGCACACGAATTGATAGGTGCCGGCCTTGCCGAACTGCAGGCTGAGCGTTTGGCCCTGGAACAGCAGGCCTGAGTTCACATAGCCGCTGCCCTGGTAGCCCCCTGGCGGCGGCGCGGTCGGTGCCGCCACCACCGGGTTGAACTGGATGCCGCCTCCCGGGGCGGGGATCACCAGGTCCGGGCGGGGGCCTCCGGATAGGAACGTGACGGTGTGGAATTCACCGCTGTTGACCGTCCAGGTGATGGTGTCGCCGACATCGACCGTTAGGCTATCGGGCAGGAACTGAGTGACCTGGATGGCCGAAGATCCCTGGTCTCCGGCCACCGCGTTCCAGTGTGCGGGCGCTGCCGCCTGCACGCCGGCCGGAGCTGCAAGCATGGCCGCGGCGCATGCGCCGGCCAGAGCACGCGCGAGCATGGATTGGATACGCACGACCTACCCCCAAAGCGAAGTCCAAGCGCGAGGGTAGACCGGAAGGCGGGACCAGGGCATCTGCCGAAACCCCCATTTCACGAGGGAGAACACGCCTCGGCCTGTGCTGTGATTACCCGGTGCCGCCGGCCCGCCGCAGGGCGATGACCGGGATCGTCCGGCTGGTCTTCTCCTGGTACTCACCGAAGTTGGGATAGCGCCGGGCCTGCTCCGCGTACAGCCGGTCCCGCTCTTCGCCCTCGAGCTGCGTGGCCTCAGCCTCATACGACTCCGCGCCGACCTCCACGGTCACCCGCGGGTTCGCCTTGAGGTTGTGATACCAGTCGGGATGGCGCGGCGCACCCCCTTTGGAGGCGAACACGAGCAGCCGGTCCCCGTCAGGCAGATACATGATGGGCGTGGTATGGCTCCGCCCAGTCTTGGCCCCGGTGCTGGTCAACAGGAGCACCGGCGCGCCTTCGAAGTGGCCGCCGACCTTGCCCGTGTTGGCGCGGAACTCCTCGATGATCGCGCGATTGCGATCCTTGAAACTCGGTTCGTTGGGACTAGCCACGTTGCCTCCACCGGCGAGAAGTTACGGACGAGCTATCGCTTCCGCAGGTAAACCATATTACTACAGATACTGTATCGAGAAGGGAAGGCCGGGATCGCGGCTTGGCTGGCGTGCGTTTATACGTCGTTGCCACGCCCTTGCGTGCCCGTTGATGCACAGCAACATAGACTGCTTGCGTGCTGAGCCTCGCGGCGTTCGAAGACTGGCCGTCGCTGACGGACGAGGAGACCTACCGGCGTGAGCTGAAGCGCCACCAGTTTCGGTCGCTGCAGCTGCAGCAGAAGCTTCACCGGCACAGCCGCAAGGCCGTGCTCGTCGTCGAGGGTTGGGACGCGGCCGGCAAGGGTGGCGCCATTCGCCGCCTATGCGAAACGCTCGATCCCCGCGGCTACAGCGTCCACGCTGTTGGTCCTCCTAGCGAGGACGAGCTGGAGCACCACTACCTGTGGCGCTTCTGGCGCGACCTGCCAGCTGCCGGCCGCCTCGGCATCTTCGACCGCAGCTGGTATGGCCGGGTGCTGGTGGAGCGCGTCGACAAGCTGACGCCGGAGCACCGCTGGCGGCAGGCGTACGACGAAATCAACGAGTTCGAGCGGATGCTGGTCGATGACGGCACGCCGGTGATCAAGATCTTCCTGCACGTCAGCAAGCGTGAGCAGGCCAAGCGCTTCGAGGAGCGCAGGGACAACCCGCTCAAGTCCTGGAAGCTGACAAACTCGGACTGGGACGCGCACCGCAAGTACGACGACTACTATCAGGCCACCGACGATATGCTGGCGCGCACCCACACCGACTACGCGCCGTGGCTCGTGGTGTCGGCCAACCGCAAGTGGTACGCCCGCATCCAGGTGCTCGACGCCTTCTGCACCGCCCTGGAAGCGCACCACGCCAAGGAGCTTCGCTAACCGTCAGGCCGGCCCGACCCCTCCGCCAGGCCATGGCGCGGTCACCGGCCAACGCCCATCCGCGCCGCGTAGCGCTGCTTCGGGTACCTGGCAAGGCCTACCAGGAACCGGACGGAGAAACCGGCTGCGCTATCCGGCTTCGAACTCGCCCGTCACCACGTACCGGAATGGCAGATCGACTGCCTCCGATTGCAGAACGTTCGCAACCTGCTTCTTGGTGAGGTCCGAATCCTCTTCCAGGTAGATGGTCAGCTGGCCCTCCGGCTCACCGACGCCGGCCACACCGTCAATGGCCAGCAATCGCGGGGAGAGGCGCTCTTTCATATCCACGTAATCGACCTCGGGAGCATCGGCCAGAGACCGGCTGCTCACCTTTAGGGTATCAACGTGACGGCCAGGTCACCAAGCACGTCGACCAGCGGATTGGCCGCGGAAAAGCCGCGTGCTGCTCCAAAGTGAAGCCCCACGGCCTGGTTCGAAGCAACATCGATGAGTAATGCGCCCGAGTCGCCGGCCGCGCTGAATGGCCCGCCGTCGCCCTGCACGAGAATCTGATTTCGAAAGACGAACTTACCGGCTGGGTACTTCATGACAATATCCACCGACGGATCCACTATCACGCCGTAGCTCAGGCCGGTGGTGCGTCCGATCTTGTGCACCCGCAGACCCTTCCGCGGCGCGATGGGGTCCGGACGAACGAGTGGCGGCATGGGCGGCACAAAGGTGCTGATGACGGCGTCGGGAGTAAGCGGCCGTGCCAGCGCGCAGTCCATGCGGTTGTACACGCCCGCATTGAGGGTGACTGTGTACGACAGAGTGCCAATCTGATCGTCGTGAGGGTCACCCTTATCGATGAGGCCCGGCTGGAAGATCGGGCTCCCGGTGGGGAGCCGGCCAGAGTCCGCGAGCACATGGGCACAGCTCAGAATGTGGGCCTCACCACTCGCGTCTCGGACCAGCGCTCCAAAGGTGCCAGCCATGGCAGAGTTGAAGCCAATCGAGCAGCCAGGCCTGGCCGGCCGCCAGCGTTCTCTCAAGCCCGGAACGCTCGCCTGAACCGCCCAGAAGTCGCCGCTCTCAATGACGTCGGTCTCGAATCCATTCACTCGAGCCGGTAACCTGAACGGCCCTGGAACCGCCTCGGGCTCGAACTTGCGGACCACGTAGAAGCGCACTACCTCCCGCTCCTGGCCCTCTCCGCCGGTCATCTTTTCTCCGACACCCACGCCGACGACGTTTTGGCCGAACACCGGATGCAGTGGAGCGCGGCTTGGCGCCCCCCGGCTGTCCGCCGAGCCAAGCGATATGGGAGGCGAGATGTCGTACCCCAGCAGGATCGTGCTACCCAGCGCTTCGATCGAGCCGTCACCCTCGACCGGAAGGTAGGTGGCGGATGCCAGCTGCTTGGCGGCGAGAATGTCGGGAAACGTCCCGTCGGATAACCCGTAGGTCATGCCTATCGCCATGCCGATCCTCCAATCCCTGCCCCTGCCATAGGCAGCCTCACGCCGAGCCGGCGGCTCACGTTTGGGGTATTCGCTTCACAACTCCCTCGGCGAAGTACCCGAACAAGATGCCGACAATCGCCGCCCCAACCGCGACGAACGCTCCGTTCTGAGACACCAACGACCAGCTCTGCCACCCGCTCTGAGGAACCGACAGGCTCCAGATGGCAAAAGCCACACAGCCGAGCAGAGCCGTGGCCCACACTCGCTTGGTCACCTTGCCCGTGGACCATGCCGCCAGCAGCACGAACAGGGGGGTGACGACGATCATGATCACCAGGAGCAGCACTGACGGGTTCTTGGTCTGGGTTGCGATGGCGGTGACACCCGGCGCATACAAAGCCAGGGTGTCGCTCGGGATCCACTTGGTGAGCTTGTCGAACACCTCCTTGAAAGGCTTCTCACCACCGTCGCCCGCTCCCTCGGCAAGCGGAGCCGGAGCCGGAGCCGGAGCCGGAGCTGCGGAGACCGGAGCCGGAGCTACCGCCGGAGCAGCCGCGGCCTCTGCCTGCAGAGCCTCCGGCTGCCCTTCCAAAATCGCAGGCCGCTGCGCGGCCTCAACGCCCATACGCCATGCCCCCATGACAGCTCTCCTGCAGGTGTGATTCTCTCAGAGCAACCATCCGTCGAGAGTGGTTGACATCATACAGCGTCAGCCTGGTTAATGCCAGTACTCGGCTTGGTAACCCCGATTGATGAGCCGCCGCCGGTATGAGTCAAGTCAAACTTCGCGCCGGACAGGTTCTTTGGCCAGCGACACAGCGGCCTCCGACTTGGGCGAACGAGGTGCGTGTTGGCAGCGCTGGCGGCTATCCCGCGACGGCCCACCCAACTGAGCTACGTCGAGGCGTTCCGTTCCGCCTCGACGAGCGCCGCGAGCTTGCCGAGCGACGATCGCCAGCCGGCCTCGTTATCGGAGGGTGTCAAGCCCGGCGGCAGCCCTTCGTGCATGGCGAAGATGTCCGTGCCGCCCTCCGCGTCCACCAGGGTGATGGTGATGGTCATCTCCCCCTGCAGCGCCGGATCGGCCGTCTCGAACTCCACCGCCTCAGCCACCTGCTGGTCAGGCACGAGCTTCAGGAAGCGCCCGTGGTGCGTGTCGGTGTGGGCGGTGGTCTTGCCGGTCCCGGTCGGCTCGTCGTAGGTCAGCGAGATGCGAAACGAGCCGCCCTCGCGAGGCTCGAAGACGTGCACCTGGCTGGTCATACCGGCCGGCACCATCCAGCGCTGCACGGCCGCGGCGTCGAGCAGCGCGCGATAGACCAGCGCCCGAGGCGCGTTGACGTGCTGAAGGATTTGGGTGGTGGCCATGCCTGAAACTGTGTCAGCCGCGGGGCTCCCCCGCAAGTCGCCATGACGTGGCCGGGAAGCGACTCCTACTGCTAGCCTAAGCTCGTGCGGATCGCCACCTGGAACGTCAACTCGCTCAAGCAGCGAGTTCCCCGCTTCCTGCCGTGGCTCGATGAGCGACGGCCGGACGTGGTGTGCCTGCAGGAGACGAAGCTGGGCAACGACGCCTGCGTGGCGTTAGTGGGCGCCGAATGCGCCGCCCGCGGCTACGAGCTGGCGGTGCACGGCGAGGCGCAGTGGAACGGCGTGGCGATCCTGTCCCGGGTGGGCCTGGACGACGTGGTGCAGGGCATCGAGGGCGCGCCCGGATTCCCGCATCCCGAAGCGCGGGCGGTTTCGGCAACGTGTGGCGGCGTGCGCGTGCACTCGGTCTATGTGCCGAACGGTCGCGTCCCCGGTTCGGATCACTACGCCTACAAGCTGGCCTGGCTTGCGGCCCTGAAAGACGCCGTCGGCAGCGGGCCCCAGCCGGCCATCGTGTGTGGCGACTTCAACATCGCCCCCACCGACGCCGACGTGTTCGATCCCGCGGCCTACGTCGGACAGACACACGTCACCGTGCCCGAGCGCGAGGCGCTGGCCGGCTTGCAGCAGCTCGGACTGCACGACGTTGTGCGCGAGCGCTGGCCAGGCCGGCGCGTATTCACCTACTGGGACTACCGCGCCGGCATGTTCCACAAAGACCTCGGCATGCGCATCGACCTGGTGCTGGCGACCGATGCCGTCGCCGGACGCGTGAAGGCGGCATGGGTAGACCGCCAGGCCCGCAAGGGCACGCTGCCCAGCGACCACGCGCCGGTCATCGTGGACCTGGACGAGGCGCCGGACGGGGACATCGGCCCCGTGGTACCGCCGCCATCAGCTCCCGCGGCCAAGCCAGGCACGACGACGCTCCCGCAAGCGCGCTGAGCCCGCTTCCTGCATGCGCGGGCAGCGGCGCAACCGATCCCTGCCGGCACAGGCCGCGCGGAAGCTGTGCAGCCCGGCGCTACGGCTGACCGAGGTCGAAGCCGGGATTGAACATGATCTCCCACAGATGGCCGTCCGGGTCCCGGAAATAGCCTGAGTAGATGCCCCACGGACGCTCGTGAGGTTGGTCGGTCAGCGTTGCGCCGGCGGCCTTTGCCCGAGCCAGCAGCGCATCGACCGCCGCTCTGCTCGAGACGGCGTGGCCAAGGCTGAACTCGCAGCTGTGCGCCGGCCCCAAGGCCACGTTCGCGTCTTTCGCCAGCTCGCTCCGTGGATACAGAGCCAGGATGAGCCCACCCTGCAGTTGGAACATCGCCGCGGCGCCAGCCGGATGGGTGTCGTCGCCCGGGAACTCGGTGCCAACGATGCCCGTGGACTCCAGTCCCAGTCCGTCGCGGTAGAACTCGAGCGCCCTCTGGAGGTTGCCCACGGCGAGGGTGACGACATGGATACGAGGTTGCATCTCGCCAGGGTAGCGCGGTCGGGTGGAGGAGGCGCTGTCAGACCGTCAGCTTGGGATATCAACAGAACACCGCGTCGGTGACATCGACGTCCCACATTGGTGACTGAACCGCCCCGGTTCTGGAGGCTTCGCTTAATCCGAAACTGGCCCTCGATGAGCCACTCCGGCCCAGGGCCGCAGCTGGCTTTGGGACGGCGGGCAAGTGGTGCGTTTGGATGGGGACCGCTTTACGACAGCTGAGGCGTGCCGCCTCTACCCCGATGCGAGCGATAACCAAACAGCTTCGGCCCGCCGGCCGAAAGGCTACTTGCTCGGCCAAGTGGCCGCTGGTCGATGTGCTGAACGTCTTGCGTCTCTAGACCACAGGCGAGAAGTCGCCCGGCGGAACGCGACCTCCGCCCTTTTCAGCCCCGATAACCGAACAACTCCGGCCCGAGAAAGCGGCGCGAAGAATAGCATGCTCCCGTCGGCTGCCGTTCTCTGGTTGCGGGCTCAGCACCCTGTCCCCTCGCGACACAAAACGTGCACCTGCGCGTCGCCCATGCCCAGCTGGGCCAGCCCAACTCCACGACCACCAGGGAGATCTTCAACTTACGCAGTGACAATAGCTTCCCGGTGTATGGCGGTTTCGTCAATGCTGATCGCAATCGTGACTCCTAGGCAGCCCAGGATTCGCTGCGCGCGTTCCACCGTGATCCCGTGGTATTCGTTGCGCTCGTCGCGGGAAACTACTCCCTCACTCACATTGAGCCTATCGGCCAACTGGCGCTGTGTCAGGCCAATGGCAATGCGTGACGCGATGAGTAGACGACCGATGTCGGTCAGACGCCGAATCACCGGAATATTCCCCCGCCGTACCGCCTCATACCATGCGACTTCCTCGGCGAACTGCTGATGAAAAGACAGCAACGGCTCCATCCCGCGTTCAACTTGCTCGGCCGAGTAACCCTGGGCCTCTAGAACTTCGCGCTGGCGCTTGGCCACCTCCCGATCCTCCTCCAGGCGGCGAATAGCCTCCTGATAATCGGTCTCGTTGCGAATCATTTCAGTGTTTCCTCCTTCTCGCTCGACTAAGTAGCCAACTGGCAGGCCTCCCTCGGTGAACGCCGGCAGCACCGTCTCGACTCATGCGCCCAGCTTAGCGTATATGCTAAGTAGCTCAACCCGTGCTTGGGGGACTTCAGTATGGTGCGCCTAGCAAGCAGTAGGATTTTCGGGATGTCGGAGTTGCGGCCGGGCGTCTATGAAGCCTTACTGACAAAGCTGCTCGCAATGCGGCTCCCCGATGACGAGAGCCTGTATCAGCTGGCTGCGTTGGATCGCGCTGACACGCCTGCGCTGCTCGCCCGCCATCTGGCAGCCATTCTCGAGAGTGTGCTCAGGGCACCGAGCTTCGAAGCCGACCCTGAGCGTCAAATCGCCTTCTGCAACGAACTCATCGATAGCTTGTCCAGACAGGCACACCTCGATGGTCCCTTTGACGAGCTGCTGGACCAACGAGCGCGCCAGCTGCTGGAGGTTCTTCGCCCGCCCGAAACTCCGCTGGCCAAACTTGAGCCGCTCCCTCGACCGACGATTCCGCTATCTCAGAATGCGTTGCTCGTGGCGTCAAAGCAGGAACCCGCTCTGGCTGGCGAACTGCGGCGAGAACTCGCTTCAGCAGATCGTGTGGACCTCCTCTGTGCCTTCGTGAAATGGAGCGGCATTCGGGTGCTTCTGGACGAGCTGCGCCAGGTTCGAGCCCGCGGCGTGCCCATCCGCGTGATCACCACAACCTATACCGGGGTGACGGAAGCACGAGCCCTCGACGAGCTGGCTGCGCTCGGTGTAGAGATCAAGGTCTGTTATGAGACGGGGTCGACGCGGCTCCATGCCAAGGCCTGGCTTTTCGAGCGCGATAGCGGGTTCTCGACTGCGTACATCGGCTCGTCGAATCTCAGCCATTCGGCGTTGCATGAGGGACTCGAGTGGAACGTCCGGCTCACGCAAGCAGTATCGGCCTCCTTGCTTGAGCGGTTCCGCGCCACCTTTGAAACGTATTGGGCGGATCCGAGCTTCGAGCCATATGTGCCCGAGGATTTCCAGGCCGCCATCGGTCGGGCCGTTCAGAGTTTCGATACCGAGCTGGTCCCGTTCGATATCCTGCCCTACCCGTTTCAGCGGGACATGCTTTACCAGCTAGAGGTGGAGAGGAGGCGTCACGACCGCTGGCGCAATCTGCTGGTTGCGGCGACGGGCACTGGCAAGACCGTAGTCTCGGCATTTGATTACAAGCGGCTCTCAGAGGAATGGGGTGGGGCGTCGCTGCTGTTTGTTGCTCATCGGCACGAGATCCTGAAACAGAGCCTTGCCACCTTCCGCAACGTGCTTCGCGACGGCAACTTTGGAGAGCTCATGGTCGCCGGCGAGCGTCCAACCGAAGGCCGGCATGTATTTGCCTCGATTCAATCGCTGCACGCTTTGGGTCGTTCCCGTCTGGACGCTTTCGCACGCGATGCATACGACGTGGTGGTTGTCGATGAGTTCCACCATGCGGAAGCACCGACCTATCAAAGCCTGCTCGAACGGCTCCAGCCCAAAGTCCTGCTGGGAATGACAGCTACGCCAGAGCGAGCCGATGGGCTGGACATCAAACGCTGGTTTGATGGCCACATAGCGGTCGAGCTGCGCTTGTGGGATGCGCTTGAGCAGGGGCTGCTTTGCCCGTTCCAGTACTTCGGCGTCGCGGACGACGTAGACCTCTCAGAGATCAGGTGGAGCCGCGGCGGTTATGACCTCGGCCAGCTTGAGGGCGTTTATACCGGGAACGATGCCCGCGTGGCCAAGGTACTCAAAGCGCTAAGCGACATCGTCGAAGACCAGAGCGAGATGCGAGCTCTTGGATTTTGTGTCAGTGTGCGGCACGCCCACTACATGGCCGAGTGCTTCCAGCGCGCTGGTATTCCAGCCGTGGCAGTGTCGGCCGATTCAACGCCGACTGAGCGGTCCGATGCTCTCCAAGCCCTTCGGACGCGGGAGATAAACGTCATCTTCGCCGTGGACCTGTTCAATGAGGGCCTGGACATCCCCGAGATCGATACGGTCTTGTTCCTCAGGCCCACCGAAAGCCCCGTCGTGTTCCTGCAGCAGCTGGGCCGAGGGCTGCGGCGGACGGACTCGAAAGCTGGACTGACGGTCCTTGATTTCATCGGACAGCAGCATCAGCGCTTTCGGTTTGAAGAACGCTACAAGGCTTTGTTGGGCGGTGACCGGCGGCATGTTCTTCGGCAAATCGAGGATGGATTCCCCTACCTGCCGGCCGGGTGCGCCATCAATCTGGATCGCCAGTCCGAGAAGGCCATCCTCGACAATATTCGCCGCACGGTAGCCCATTTGCGGTCGCAGCTGAGCGAGCAACTGCGAGAGCTCGGCGATGTCAGTCTCCGCCAGTTCGTTGAGAAGAGCGGCTTTGCACTAGAGGACGTGTATTCGGGGAGCAACCCCGGTTGGACCGTCATTAGGCGGCAGGCTGGCTTTGTTGCTGGCAGTGGTCCCGATGAGGCGCAGCTTGGTAGGGCGCTCGGGCGGATGCTGCACATCGATGATCCGCTCCGGGTAGCCGCCTATCTCGACTGGCTATCGGATCCTCGTCCACCGGACGTCCAACGCTCGAACGAGCGAGAGCGACGCCTACTTCAGATGCTGCACTTCGGCCTGTGGTCGGCAAGCCCGACGTCGTCATCGTTGCAGGCATCACTTGAGCGCCTCTGGTCGAACTCGAATATTGTGAGTGAGCTGCGCGAATTATTGGAACTGCTCGGCGATCGAGCGTCACGTCTCGCGCCGGAGGCCGGCCTGGAACCGGAAATCCCACTGCGGTTACACGGCCGATATTCGCGCAATGAACTGCTGGCTGCGTTTGGTGAAACGACGGCGGAGCGACCGGCCACCTGGAGAGAAGGAGTGAAGTGGATCGAGCGCTACACGCTGGACGTATTCCTTGTGACGCTGAACAAGACCGAGCGCCACTTTTCGCCGACCACGCGCTACCGCGATTACCCGATTTCGCCGAGGTTGTTCCACTGGGAGTCGCAATCGACCACCAGCGAGGCTTCACCGACTGGCCAGCGCTACATCCACCATGTAGAACGTGGGAGCCGGATGCTTCTCTTCGTGCGCGAGAGCAATGTCGGCGACAATCTCGGCGCCTCGCCGTTTGTTTTCCTTGGAACCGCCTCATATGTCCGCCACCAAGGTGAGCGGCCGATGGCAATCGTGTGGGAGCTTGAGCATGAGATGCCACCGGATTTGTTCCAGGCTGCGAAGGTCGCCGCCTAGCCAGTTGCCCTGATAGCCGTAGAATGAGGGGCTGCTAGATGGTCGGATTTATCGCGACTACGGACTTCGATTGGTACAGCTACCTGCGGGACCAGCGTGACCTGGACGAAGTCAACTTCTGGCAGCCTTCCGGTGGTCGCGGTTTTCACGCCATAGCTCCCGGGGCTCCGTTCTTCTTTAAGCTCAAGAGCCCGCACTACGCAATTGGAGGGTTCGGCTACTTCGCACGAAACTCGGTCCTGCCTGATTGGCTCGCATGGGACTCTTTCGGTCGTGCAAACGGCGCGCCGGACCTGCAAGCTATGCGCGAGCGCATTCGCAAATACCGTCGGCGGTTTGGCGGAGAACTTGGCGACGGATTCCACATCGGCTGCCTCATGATTTCGCAGCCGGTCTTCTTTGAAGAGCGTGATTGGATTCCTCAGCCGCGTGACTGGGCGGCCAACATCGTATCAGGGGCCACGTACAACTTGGATTCGGGCGAGGGCCAGCGCGTGTGGCTCGAGTGCCTGGCGCGAGCGGCGACCCGACAGTCGGCGGAGATTCGAATGGTTGCTGAGGAGCGAGCCCGGTATGGAGAGCCGGTCCTGGTGCAGCCCAGATTGGGTCAGGGCACGTTCCGCATCGCCGTCACCGACGCTTACCGGCGCGCGTGCGCTGTCAGTGGCGAGCACTCGCTCCCGGTACTCGACGTGGCCCATATCAAACCGTACGGCGAGGGCGGAGAACACGAAATCAGCAATGGCTTGCTTTTGCGCACTGACATTCACCGGTTGTTCGATCGCGGTTACGTCACGGTGACACCGGATTACCGCTTCGAGGTGAGTCGGCTGCTGCGGGAGGAATACGAGAACGGTCGCACGTATTACGCTCTGCAGGGACAGCGCATTGCACTACCGCGCCTCCCGGACGACCAACCGTCGACACTCGCACTTCGATGGCACAACAATCAGGTCTTCAAGACCTAAGGATTTGCCGTGGCTCGGACCTCACCACTGAGCTCTGTGGAGCACCTGACTTCCATACGCTTACTGGCGGCGGCTCGCGTCCGACACTGAGACAGCGCCTTGGGGTGCCTGTTGTGAGGCTGCCGGTGCCGTCCCTCCTGAGGAATCCAATGGCGCCGCCGTCGGTGTCGACTGGGGGGGTGCAGATGGCGAACTCGGAATGGCGTTGGCGCCCGTATTGCTGGGCGTCACGACGACGACATTAGGTGCTGATGGACTCTTGATGACGATGTAGACGCCGGCCGCGGCAAACAGCACGGCAAGGACGCCGAGGGCTGCCAATGCAAACGTGAAAAGACGGAATCCTTGCGTAGCTAGGTCTTGGGTGCGTTCAAGCGCCGCTTGTAACTGGCCCTCGAGGGCGTCGAACTTGGCTTCAATAGCGCGCCAGCCACCCTGGAGCGGGGGGCCGTCGTGCTTTCGCAAAAAGTCTCGCAAGGAGAAAGAGTTCTGGTACTCGCCTCCTTGCGAAGGGTAGTCCCAGGCTCCTTCCCGCCATTCGGTCGTGTATGTAAATTCCACCGTGAAGACGTGGTCGCCTCGCCGCAAATACACATCGCCCTGGGCGAAGTTGTATAGCAGTCCGAATATTCGTCCCGTGAAACCGGGGTCGATCTGCCCCTGACTGAGCAGCCCCGCGCCCTTATTCGCCAAAGTACGACGTAAATAACAGCGCCCTGTCAGGTCGCGCGGCATCTGGAGCGTTTCGAGTGTCGACACAAAGACGAAGTCATTCGCCTTCATGACGATTGTGTCCTGCTCGTCGCTCAGAGTGCGAAAGCCGCCATCCTGGTAATACTCATTTCCCAGGCGAAGGTCGTAGCTTGCGGGACCGAACTGTTCAGCATCGGCCCCAACCAGAAGGTTAGCTTCGGCGGTTAATCGCTGAATCTCGACCCCAAGTAGTACTCCTTGTGGCATTTGCGAGGCGACCGTCTCGTAACCTCGGCTAGGGGATGCGGCTCCCGATTCGGGATCTTTGGTGTCATCTACGTCGCCGCTTTGTGGAGTCTCATCCATGCGGATGCAGGGTAAGATCTTGGAACTTAGGCGTCAAACCCGTTTCGCGGGCATTTTAGAACGCATGGGTGCTCATATCGAGGACTGCTCGGAATCTCCTCATGAGAGTCGAACGTTCTCCCGCACTTGGGCTGGCTTCTTTGACTCCGTCGTCAATCGAACCACCTTGTTGCAGGATCGATAGAACAGCGGTAACCGCAGCACGTTGACCGACTTGGGCCACTCTATTCCGCGACGTCCAGAAGTCGATTCGCGACCGAAGTGGCTCGCGCGAGCTCACGCTAGGCAAAACGAACCGCGGACATTCATCCAAAGGGGCAAGGACCTCACCGGGAGGACCTGAGGTGGCCTCTCGCAGCTTGATGACCTGGGCCCCCACGACGAAAGTCTCCCAGCTCACCTCAGCCTCAGGCTCCATAGGCGGTAACATCGGTGCCGATCGTGTGATGCGGACGGCTACGAGGTCTCCGCGCCGCCATGGACCAGGGTCGGGAACGCCCGCCTCTGCCAATGCGCGAGCTTCAAAAAGGGGGGTTTCATATTCGATACACGACTCGCGAACAGAAGTGACTCCCGCCTCACCAGCGAACGCGAGTATCCTGTCGCGCTCGTCATTTGCACCGGGACGAGTCAGCCGTGGAAATAACGAAAACAGGACGATGCCCTTGGGCTCCGCGGCGCGCCAGGCTCGCCAGAACCAGTACATCGCGGCTTGCTCATACCATGGAGCGTCGAAGAAAACTGCTGGGAACGTATCTGGTGCGGTCCACGCGCTGATGTTCGATGTTGTGATGTCCAGACCGGTGACGTTCCGGAATCGTTCCTTGACAAGAGGATTGGCATCCAAAAGCACGGTCTGCCGTGACTGAGAAAGCGCAGCCGCCACTGTCGGAGCGCCAATGCAAAGCATGCGCGAAATGTTTTGAGGGAGTGCAGCAAGGATTGAGTCGATTCCGCGTTGCGAGAAGTACCACTCGAAATCGATCGGGTGCAGCTCCGGATCGTAGTGTTTGCGCCCGACTGAAGCCGTCGACTGGCGCCGTTCGGCGGACCGGACATTGGTTCTTCCAAGAAGCCGCGCGTACACGATGCTGGGAAAGGCGCCGCGCACACGAGGGACGATTTCGGCGAAGGTGGCTTCAGGGAACTCACGAACAACCTGGTCTATGCGGCGATCCACGGCATCAACGTAAGCTCGGGAGACCTCAGTGACCTGTACGGCTGGAACAGAATGCGCCGCTGACATCAGTCAGTTGGCCATTTCGCGTCTATGAAAAGCATTGCCATGGACACAAGGAATTCGATTTGGTCGTCCTGAAGGTCTTGATCCCGAGGTATTCCCCACCAGAGATCGATGCATTTCCGGCAGCAACATGCCGTTGCGTGTTGCGCTCGATAGATGATGTTCCCCTCAAACGGGGTCTGCATGCCATCTCGAAATTGTTTGGCGCTTGCCACGGAGGACCGGATCCGATGGCGCACCAGGTCCCTCATGCTCTCGCGGGGCTGCTTCCCAATGCGCGCTAGTGACGCTGGATCCAGAGGTTCCTCCCAGAAGTAGTTCCCTACCCACTCCTTCCGAAGCATCTCAATGTACGACTTCGCTTGGCTGAGGTCTCGGGCATGAGTGCTGTCCCAGTCAACAACCGCAGCGCCGCACGATTGGCAGTTGCCACGAATTGGAGATGTCTTCGCACGCGATTTTGTTCGAAGGTTGTGGAGTCCGTGCTCGCAGTCAGATTTGCCACAGAGGCCCTCAAGCTTTGGCAGTGGGGGAGGAGATGTCATCGTGATATTGCTCCATCCAGTGCGGCGAGCAACAGATTTCGGTCATCCGCAGGCAGCCGCCCAAGAGCCAAACGCGACAAAAGGATGTCGCGTGCGACCGACCACGGAGACGGCGAAGTCATCTGCAAGCTCGTGGCTGTTGGCCACCAGTTAGTTTGGTTTTCAGCGGAAAGCCGGTAGGCCAAATAATTGGCTAGTACGTCGGGTCGGACATCATGCGCTTTCGCAATCCGTTGTACAGCCGCCTTTAAGTTCTGCTCTGAGCGGGCACTCTGGATTGTCTCAGCCGCGAGATCATGTGCACGATTCCGCAGAAGAACTGCGTTCGCAAACTCAGTCGCCTCTTCCTCTTCCTCCGACTCCGGCTTGAGGGCCGCAATCTCGGACGTCTCGAGGATTACAGGTCGGTTCTTCGACAGGTGATGTGTGACATGGAACGATTCATGTCCTAGGTCAACCAGCCAACCCGCTTGAAAGTCGGTCATGCGCTTCAAGGCGATGACAATTCGCCCTTCGATGCTCCAACAAGCACCAAAGAATGTGCCGTGATCGCGGAGCGGCAGTACTGCGATCCCCGCATCCCAAACGAATCGGAGCATGGTCTCAAATGTGAGAGCACCGTACTGCGCAGTGATCTGGTCGCGAAACTCATCTGGGTCGGTCGGGAGCGTCCTCGTTACGAGATCAGGGGTTGCTAGAACAACACATCGCGCCAAGAAATGCGCATACACGGAGTAAGCCTGGGCGTGAAGCTCGTTAGTGCGGCCGCGCATCTTGTATCGAACCGGACTAGTGGCCAGATTGAGTGACAGATTCTCCCCACTGAGCACCTTGGAGGTGGACCAGTCGAAGACGCGGCTCACAGCCGCGGCAAGACGCGCGAGAACATCCTCATCGGATCCGTCTAACCGGTCTCGTACAACACCGTATGCTGGAAGAAGGCGCTTCAAAACGAGATCTCGGTCGATACCGACATGTGATAGGCGAGACATAAGCGATGACAAACTCGTTGACGAACGCGGTTCGACACTGAGATCGCGTAATGAGCATCCCATGGCTGCGAGGATGCGCTGAAGGGTCGTGAAGACCACGTCGTGACGGCCGTTCTCGATTCGTGATAGCGACTGAGGCGAGATCCCGGCTCTCTCGGCAAGCTCCTTACCTGTAAAGTTTCGGGCTTCACGAAGCTCTTTGATCCGCAGACCGACTTGCCGGGCCTGCTCGTCTGCGATCGCTGCTAAGTGATTGCTGTACGCCTTGTCCGTAAGCACCCTGACGGATGACCATGGAATCTCTACGACACCGCCTTCTGCGGGGACAGTAATCTCGTATGGACCGACTTCCAGCTGGTCCCAGTCGGGGCTACTTGAGCCAGCCGGCAGCACAGCGTGCCCTTCGACGTTTACGTGTGAGCCATCCTGAAATGACACCGACAGCTTGCCCTTGTGAAAGCTCGCAGCGGCAATCCGTTGATACTCAGGCAGATCCCAGGTATTCACGGTGGTCATGCCGAGGCCCCTCCAGGATTGAGTTCATCCCAGGCTGCACAGATCAGATCGAGGTTCTCCGTCAAGACCGCTCGGGCATCGCGCGGCAATGCTCCGCCGGCCACCACGACCAAGCTCGGTAGCGCCACCGCTATCGAGTTCTCTCCCCAACGAATGTGACAGTGTGGCAACTTGTGCTGGCCTCCAACCTCGGGATACACGTATACGACATATGCTCCACAGCGAAGCACGCTTGGCATCTCGACCAGTATAAACGTATACGTTAATGATGTCAACGCCCCGGGCTGGAGGTAACCCCGGGTGCCGCCCGTCGGCAGCCGGCCCTATAAGTGGGACAGAACGAGGCCCCCAAGTTCGCTGGCGTCTTCGTCCAGATCAGCTGCGTTCACGACAAGCAACCGACCGTCGTATCTATCAAAGAAGCCTTCGTAGGCAGCGTTAAGATCCTCTACATAGGCCGGATCGATTCCCGCCTCGGAGGATCTGCCGCGCGAACGAATACGTTCGAGGAGGAGTTCTGTGGAGGCGCGGAGGTAGACCACTAGATCCGGCTGTGGCAGCCGCTCGTTGAAATACTCGAACACCGACGTCACAATGCGCCATTCACGCTGCTGGTGAGGTTGGCCAACGATGGCCCTCGCGAAGATCGCCTCTCGAGGATAGAGATAGTCACTCAGAATCCCTGACGACCTCTGCTGGTTCTGAATGGCAACTTGGAGCTGGTGAAAGTGGATGGACAGAAATGTCAGCATCGCTTGCATCGCATGTGCCGTGGGATCTCGGTAGAGATCGTCGAGGAAAGGGTTCCAGTCGACTCGCTCCAACACCGATTGGAAGCCGAGAGCACCGCCAAGTCGCTGCGCGACCGTTGTCTTCCCGGCTCCAATGCAGCCCTCAATTGCGACGTATGGCACAGAGAGTGCCGGCACCCCAGTCATTCCGGCGGCCGTGACCTACTCCTGTTATCTCGGCTTTGTGATGCCACGTGACAAGAGGAACCGTTTAACCTCCTCCAGCAGCTGAGCGGGAGTTCCGTCGTTGCTCACGACGAGCTCAGCGCGTGACCGTAAAGCATCGATACCAGACTCAATCGGATGCTTCTCCATTTCAATCAGGGCTTCGCTGGTCAATGGTTCGCCTTGAGTACGTTCTAGGATCCGGCTTCGCCGCCGCTCGTCGTCAAGGTCGACAAAGATCAGGTACGTGGCCTCCGCAAGTGATCGGGTGTATTCTTCGGCGGCCGCGTTCCGGATTCCATCAAAGGCAACACGTCCCCGACTGGCCAGCTCCGAATACGCAATGGCCATGTTCACGAGGGCAGGCTCTCCAAGACGAGAGATAAGATCGTGGCCGACGTCCTGCAGCGTCCTCCGATCGCTCCCGAGTCCCAATTCCTTTGCTTTGGCCCGGACGGTCGCGCCGAATCCCACAACGCCGAACCCAAACTCCTCGCAGAGAAAGCGGGTGACGGTCGACTTCCCCGCTCCAATCTTTCCGGTCACCATCACTGAGGTTTGGATGGCTTGGCTCTCGGTCATAGCTTTAGGAAGACACCTGTCCCGTGCAGGTTAAAGAACCCATCGGCTGGACCGAGCACTTCATCGACTGCTATCCGTTCTCCTAATGTGTAAAGCCACCTCTCGTCGCAGAAGTAATGATCAAAAGCAATGATGCCGCCAGTCACAGTCTGTTGTACGCACAAATCGAGAGCTGCCTTCGTCGGAGAGTAGTTGTCGGTGTCGAAAAAGCTCAGTGCTAATGGCACGCCAGCCAATTCGGTGTAGGTTTCCCGGATGTCGCCGCGGACAAGCCTAATCGGATACGGCTTGCAGTACCGCTCGACCGCATCGTAATCCTCAAATACGTCGTGTGGGTCGCTGTACAGATCCAAGAGCGACTGTCGCTCCGGAAACCCGGCAAACATGTCGAATCCATAAATCTGTGCGTCGATGCCTAGTGCCTTGGCCGCTCGTGCGAGGAAGACCGTCGTCCCGCCCTTGTATACCCCAAACTCTGCTATGTTGCCCTCGATACCGCGCCGAGCGATGTGCTGCAGAGATTGATAGAGGTGCACAAGCATGTTGGAGTAGCCTGCTGCTCGCGAGCTCACGAACAATGAACCAACCAGGCTTTGAAACGTACGGTCTTGAAATGCAAGGTGTCCGATGCCCGCAAGAATGACCCTGACGTCCCCCTTCAGGAAGTGCGCGGCCTGACGGAGTACCTCTTCCTTTCGGGCGTCTTCGGTGACGACGATGGTATCTATGGGCCTGACACCCAGGGACTCTGCGGGTATGAGGTCGATCCCTCCAACCTCACCGCTTGTTGAGTGCGCGTTGTCAATGACGGCCTCGACACGAGCCTGGAGCCCTTGCTGTCGTAGGTACTCGATCAGGCGAAGAGATGTCCTAGTATCCCCCCAAAACACGATATGCTGCCTTCCTTCAGCAATGGCAGCTGCGACGCCGTGCTGTAGCTGGGTGAAGAAGCCTTCGGACGACATGGTCACAGTCGATTCAGTGCGTTAAACGCGAAACGATACCTTTCCTGCGGTCCTGAATAAACGCAGCAACCAACGCGGTGAACAGTTCAAGCTCATCGGGAGTGAGTTCACGGTCACGCGGCAACCCGTACCAATCTGCAATGCATTTCCGGCAACAGAGCGCCAGGGCATGTTGAGCGTAGTAGATGACGTTGCCGGTATAGGGCGTCTGCATCCCGTCTCGATAAGGGGAGGCCCCGCCCACGGCGCTAGTTAGACGCTTTCGAATGCGTTCGAGCAGGACGCTTTCTGTCGCCCGATGAAGTTGTCTCAGGCTTCTCTCGTCCAATTCTCGGTCCCACCACGACCGACGCCACTCGTTTGTCCGCAGTTCCCGGAACACTCCTTCTGGGCTTTCCGGGTTCACGTGATCCGGAGTCGTCCGTGACCAAGGCTTAAGTTTGCTTCCTGTGTATCGACGACGACGGTTCGTCTTCGATTGGTCAAAAGACGCGAGGGGCACCTGGGTATCGGCAAGAACTACCCAACCGCGCCGATCCCTCTTCGGGAACGACAGGGGTGATACCAATTCGACTCGATGAAGAAATATGAGGGTGGCATAACGGGCTTCAGCCTTCGTCTGAATGAAATCGGGTTCGAGAGCCAGGCCTCCAGAATGGTCGGCGACGATGTTGGCGACGCGATCAGGGGTAAGCCCCGCATAGTAGACCACCGAGAGAACCTCGGCTTTCGCTCGTACGGTCCCACCCGAATGCTTGAAAAGAACCACATCGCCTGGCGCAACCGCCTTGTATGGCGGACAGGCAATCCGAGAAAAGCGCGACTCGATGGTCTTTTCGCCGCGGAGGATCTTTTCCAGATAGTTCCCGGACATGATCGCCAGGTGATGGCGTGCGCCGCTTTCGGCTGGAATCAACGGCGGCTGATGGGCTTCGGGCGCCGTTGATATTTCCTGAGATTGCGCTAACTCGCTCACACTCACGTCGTCCCCGGAGTTCGGTAGCTCGGTACCCCTGCTATCACGCACCTATGATCGATTATCTGTGGTGAACACGCAACAGGTCCCGTCCGGTCCTCTGCTGGCGCAGATTTCGGTCGCCGTTCACCCAGCCGACGCACCCCGTGGGACTCCCGCCGCGCGCTTTGCCCCAACATTCAGGCTATCGTGAATGAGTCTCATGACCGCCCGACTGTTGGACACCGATGATTGGTCGAAACGGTATCGCGACGCATCCGTCAACCTTCGGACCCGTCAGCTATTGATCACCAACTTCGTCAGTTCCCAGCAAGAGGACGATCTGAGCGAGCCGGCCAATTGTCGAGGGTTCGGACGTGTCCGTCACTTCCATCGGCAGGTGCCCGGGTGGGTTTCGAACCCTCTGCCTATCGACCCGGCCGTTGCGAAACTCGGGCTTCCTCCGACTGATGCGCTCGAGGCCCAAGTCTTTCAAAACGCCGCGTGCAATTGGAGGTGCTGGTACTGCTACGTTCCCTTTTCGATGCTTTCCGCGAATCCTCGACGCTCCTCGTGGCTAAGCGCAACCGAATTGGTGGATCTATATCTGGCGGAAGTGGAGCCCCGGAGAGTCATTGATCTATCAGGCGGGCAACCCGACCTTGTGCCGGAGTGGGTGCCATGGATGATGGACGAGTTGACGAGGAGGAAGTTGGATTCGTCGGTTTACCTCTGGTCAGATGACAACCTGAGCGTCGATTACTTTTGGCGGTTCTTATCTGAAGATGAAATCAGCAGAGTAGCCACGTATTCGAACTATGGGCGAGTCGGATGCCTGAAGGGCTTCAACGAAAGCTCATTCAGTTTCAACACACGCGCGGCGCCCGAACTTTTCCAGCGTCAGTTCGAACTAATGAGGCGCTTTCTCGAGTCGGGGATCGACATGTACGGCTACGTTACCCTCACAACTCCAACCGAGACAGGGATCGCTGATGACATGGCACGCTTCTGCGATCGGCTTCAACGACTTGACTATTATTTTCCGTTACGGACCGTACCGTTGGACATCCAGGTATACGGTCCGGTTCGTCAGCGACTTGATCCGGTTAAGCGTTTGGCGCTCGCCCATCAGCGGCGCGCCTTAGATCGATGGCTGGCAGAACTCGATCAGCGGTTCACGTCGGAGGAGCGCCAGTGGCCGATCCACAAAGTGCCGCTCGCACGTCGGCCCCGTGTGGACATCGACGCCGTTCACTGACACACCGCCGGAAACATAGATAAACGGCCTCCAGCACATGATTTCGAGTTCAATTGGCTACAGATTTGGCTACAGAAGCAGGCGGCGAAGGGCAAAATTAAAGCTCAGAACCAGCGGTTCTGAGCTCAATTTGTTCGTTGCGGGGGTCAGATTCGAACTGACGACCTTCGGGTTATGAGCTCGTTTTTGGCCCGAAAAATGGCGTCCACGGCCGTCAAATCTTGTCAATTCGTGCTCAGATAGCAAGATAGCTGCGTCCATTGTTGTCTGCCGAAATCCACTGTTTTCGCCTCAATTAGGTGTGTAATTAGGTGTAGAAGCAGGCGGCGTTGTTAAGCAAGCGACCGGACAGGCTGCCAGCTTTTGATCGCCGCAAGCTAGCTATTTTGGTGACCTTCGGGATAGTAGCCCGAAGGTCCGGCTGGCGGACTTGTAACGTTGGCGAGAGGGCGGTTTCAAACAGACGCACGCAGGTGCCTCGACGTCCTGCGTGAGCTGTTGCTAGCGGCGTCGCCTCTGGTCGACCACCGAAGGCATAGACCGCAGATACACCTCGCCAGTTAGCCACAGGCCATCGGCCTTGATCCGGAATCGCCGTGGCTGAGCTTTCACGATTTGTACCAGACATATGGATCGTCTGGGTCACCGCCGACCAGCGAATACAGCGCCCGGCCGCAAGAAGCCAAAGAGTCGTACCGTTGGCCCGTCACGAGGTCCTCGACTGGCTTGCGGCGATTCATTGATGAATCAAATTGGCCGCATCGGCCCAATTAGCGATGGTTTCTCTCCCCGGGTTTAAAGTCATCGCTGAGCCAGCGAACGAAATTGCGAGCATGCAATAGATATGTTGCCTTGGTCTTGTCCGTCAGGGATGCACGTGCAACCTCGCGTTCGTATTCGGCTAAGGCGCTTTCCACAGGCCGGAGAATGTCGACTGAGAGTCGTGCTGCCACGAGCCCCTTATACCTCAGATTCGCTTGGCAACACTCGCCGAATTTACGTATGCCTTTCGCGGGTTGACGATGTGAGCGCCCCGGGGCTAGCGTCGTAAGTCGGATGCCCAAGTACGCCAAGCGGGACCGCACCGCGCGCCTCCTCGGGGTGGCACATTTACTTCGGCAATACCCCCACGGCCTCAGCGCACAGGAAATCGCCGAGCGAATGGGCACGACGGTTCGTACCGCCTACCGTGACGTACACGCACTTGAGGAGGAGGTGGGAATCCCGATTTGGGAAGACCGCGCTCGCTTCGGCGTCCTGGAAGGAGCATTTCTGCCGCCCCTGAACCTAACCCTGCTCCAGGCTGTTGCATTGCTCCTCAGCGCGAGGCTAATGGCTCGGTTTGAGGATAGGCGTGACGACAACGTCGTTCGCGCATTCGGGGCGCTCGCCACGGTGTTGCCCTCGCCCATCGCGGAACATGTGTACGCAACGCTCAGCCTGCTTAACACTCGTCCCCGCGATGAGCACTTTTCGGAAACCCTCAAGGTACTCGTGCAGGGGTGGGCTGAAGGCCGCAAGGTCATAATCTGCTACCCCCATACTGACCCCGGCGGCAATCAGTCGCCATTGGAGCGGACGCTCTCTCCTTATTTTGTGGAACCCCATCCGGGCGGGCACAGCTTGTACGTACTGGCCCACGATTCGTTGTCTAACGCTGAGCGCACGTTTAAGGTGGAGCGGATCCAATCGGCGCGGCTGACCGAGGAGCGGTTCACGGTGCCTGAGGACTTTGATCTTGAGAGGCGCCTGCGGGACTCGTGGATCGTCACGGACGAGGAGCCTGTCGACGTGCGGCTGCTGTTTCACGACCCAAAAGCTGCAGCTCGTGTGCGCGAGAATCGCTGGCACACTTCCCAGCAAGAGAGCACTCGTGCGGATGGAAAGTTGGAACTGCGGTTTACGGTGGCGGGGCTACTCGAAATCCAATCGTGGATCTTGGGCTGGGGTGGATCCGTTGAAGTGCTGGCACCGCGGGAGCTCCGAGAGGAAATCGCTGCAACTGCAAGAGGCATGGCCGCGCGGTATGACAGCCTAGCTGTCACAGTCCAGGCATAGCCTGGGGGCATGCAGCTTCTCGAACACCAGCTCGTTCTCAGCGCCACCGACCTCGTGCACTTCCTGGAGTGCGAGCACCTTACCCAGCTCGACCTGGGTGCTGCCCACGGCAAACTCTGGGCGCCGGAGATTGAAGACCCCGAGGCGGAGGTCCTGCGGCATCGCGGCGCGCAGCACGAGCAGCGTTATCTCAAGCACCTGAAGGCTGAGGGCCGCGATGTGGTGGAGATTCGCTCGACCGCTGGCGACGCGCTGAGCCGGCACGTCGAGGAGCATGACCAGACGCTCGCGGCTATGTGGGCCGGCGCCGATGTCATTTATCAGGGGACGTTTTTCGGCGGCGGCTGGCTTGGTCACGCGGACTTCCTGCTGAGGGTCGGGCGGCCAAGTAGCTTGGGGACGTGGAGCTATGAGGTCGCCGACACAAAGCTGGCGCGCAGCGTGAAGGTCGGCGCCCTGCTGCAGATGTGCGCCTACTCCGAGCAGCTGGCCGGCGTGCAGGGCCTCGATCCCGAGCACATGCACGTGGTCCTGGGGGACATGAGCGTCGAGTCCCACCGCCTGGCCAATTACGCGGCCTACTACCGATCCGTCAAGCAGCGCTTCCTCGCGGCTATCGGCCAGCCCCGGGGCGACACTTATCCGGACGCCGTGGCGCACTGTGGCGTGTGCGACTGGAAGGCCTGCTGCGAGGAGCGCCGCCGCGCCGACGACCACCTCTCTCTCGTGGCTGGCTTGCGGCGTGACCAGACGCGGAAGCTGACCGCGGCCGGCGTCCCGACCTTAGCGGTGCTGGCCGCAAGCGTCGAGCTAGACGCGGTGAAGGGCATCGGCGACCACACGCTTGCCCGGCTGCGTCAGCAGGCGCGTCTCCAGCTTCGGCAACGTGAGACCGAGCAGGTCCATTACGAGCTGCTGCCGCCAGATGGTCCAGAGCGCGGCCTGTGCGCGCTGCCAGCGCCGAGCCCAGGCGACCTGTTTTTCGATATGGAAGGCGACCCGTGGGAAGGCGAAGAGGGCCTGGAGTACCTGTTCGGGCTGGTCGAGCTGGACGGCGGCGACCCTCGCTACCGCGCCTTCTGGGCGCACGATGCGGCCGCGGAGAAGCGGGCCTTTGAAGACTTCATGGACTACGTGATGCTCCGACTTTCGGATTACCCGGACCTGCACATCTACCACTACGCCTCTTACGAGCCCGACCGAATGAAGCGCCTTATGGGCCGCTACGGCACGCGCGAGGAAGAGGTGGACCGGCTGCTGCGCGGCGGCGTATTCGTCGACCTATACCAGGTGGTGCGCCAGGGAGTGCGGGTTTCGCAGGAGTCGTACTCCATTAAGAAGCTGGAGCCGCTGTACATGCCGGCCCGCGAGACTGCTATCACCGAGGGCGGCTCGAGCATCGTGTTTTACGAGCGCTGGATCGAGTCGCGCGAGCCGGCGATCCTGCAGGACATCGAGGACTACAACCGCGACGACTGCATCTCGACCTGGAGGCTGCGTGACTGGCTGGAGGAGCGACGCGGCGAAGCGGCCGGCTCGTTTGGCCCGGAGCTGCCGCGGCCGGCGCCGCGCAGCATGGAACCGGCGGAGAGGCTACACGAGCAGGAGACCCAGGTCGCCAGACTAGCGGCTAGGCTCACTGCGGACATTCCCGACGACGCGGCCCAGCGCTCACCCGAGCAACAGGGCCGCTGGTTGCTGGCGCAGCTCTTGGGCTGGCACCGGCGCGAGGACCGGCCCGAATGGTGGGCTTTTTACGAGCGCTTGCGCAAGACAGACGACGAGCTGATGGACGACCCGGACAGCATCGGGGGGCTGAGCTACGAGGGCGTGGTCGAAACCGTCAAGCGCTCGCTGGTGCATCGGTATCACTTCAACTCGGAGCAGGAGCATAAGTTCTCGGCCGGCGCCACACCATACGACCCACGCACCGAAGCGCCAGCCGGCACGGTCATGGGCGTCGACACTATCACCGGCACGATTGATTTGAAGCGCGGGGCCACGTCCAAGGCGCCGCGCCCGACGTCGTTGGTGCCGCCTCCGCCCATCAACAACACCGTCCTACGCGACGGCATCGCCCGTTGTGCTATGTGGCTGGCTGACCACGGGCTGGACAATGCTGGGCCATACCAGGCGGCGGCGGACCTGCTGGTGCGCCGGCCGCCCCGATTGCGTGGCCTGAACTCCGGTGAACCGCTCCAGCAGGCCGGTGAGTCTGCCCAGGATGCCGCGGGCCGTCTGGCGCTCTCGCTGGATGGCAACGTGCTGCCCGTTCAGGGCCCGCCCGGTTCGGGCAAGACATTTACCGCCGCTCGGATGATCGTGGATCTCGTCGCCGCGGGGAAACGTATCGGCGTGACGTCCAACAGCCACAAAGCCATTGGCAACCTGCTCGAGGAGCTTCTCCGCGCCGCCCGCTCGGAAGACCGAACCATCCGCGTCGTGCAGAAGGTCAACGAAGGTGAGCAGTGTGATGTCGACGTGGCCTGCACCAACTCGAACGCGGATATCGAAGCGGCCCTGGCAGCGGGCTCAGTGGATGTGGTGGCCGGCACAGCCTGGCTGTTCGCAAGGGAGGCGCTGTCAGAGACGTTCGACACGCTGTTCGTCGACGAGGCCGGCCAGGTGTCGTTGGCAAACGTGGTGGCCATGAGCGGCTGCGCCCGCAACCTCGTGCTGTTGGGCGACCCTCAGCAGCTGCCGCAGGTTACCAAGGGCACACATCCCAAGGGAGCAGAGCAATCGGCGCTTGGGCACCTGCTGGGAGCGCACGCCACCATCCCGGCGGAACTCGGTCTGTTCCTGGACACCACCTGGCGCCTGCACCCGGACGTCTGCCGCTTCGTATCGGAGATCAGCTACGAGGGGCGGCTGGAGCCCGATTCGTCGTGCGCCCGTCAGTCGCTGGGCGGCCTTACCGGCCTACGTTACTACGCGGCGGAGCACCAGCACAATCGCTCGTCCTCGCCTGAGGAGGTGATGCTGGCCAGAGGCCTATTCGACGAACTGCTCCCCGCTAACTGGACGGCCGCCAACGGCCAGAGCCGTCCGATGGCAATCGAGGACATCCTCGTCGTGGCGCCCTACAACGCCCAGGTAGCCCGCCTCGGCCAAAGCCTGCCGGCCGGTGCCCGGGTGGGCACCGTGGACAAATTCCAGGGCCAGGAAGCCCCAGTGGTCATCTACTCCTTGGCCACGTCCAGCGCCGACGATCTGCCGCGCAACCTGGAGTTCCTGTACAGCCTGAATCGGCTGAACGTTGCCATCTCGCGCGCCCGTGGCTTGGCCATCCTCGTCTGTAGCCCCCTTCTACTCGCGGTTCGTTGCCGAACCCCGCAACAGATGCGGCTGGCAAACGCACTGTCCCGCTTCATTGAGCTTGCGAGAAGGCAGGCGGCACGAACAGAACGCTCCGGAGTTGACGATTCGCGCATGTCGACGCTCACCTGATCAGTTGTTGTCGACACTTTCAGAAGACGAACGTGACGAGGCTGTCTTTGGCACGTGAGAAAGGGATTCGCAGTAGCCGACGGTCGTGATATGCCGCTTGTCCGCTTCCTCGAAAGCCGTGCTCTATTTGTTCATAGAGTTCGCGACGTAAGAACACGAATACATGTTGAAATTCCAACCCTTTTACGTCGGAGAGCGCCATCCAGTCCTCCCAGTCGCGGCCAATCTTTGACGAAACTGTGAAGGCGTTCGCCTCCTCGAGTAGTTTGCGAACCGCGGTGGGAACATCGGCGAGAGAATCAAAAACAGCAAGAATTGGAGTCCAGTGGCGCCAGAGTGGCCGCGACTTCACGCGGGCAAGCTCTTTTCTCACATCCTGTGCTGTCGCTGTCTCGTACGTCTCGAGGTATCCATGGGGGTTCGGGAACTCGATGCCATTTGACAGTTCCGTCACTCCCATTCGCTCGGTCTGAAAGTCTCGAACTTTTTTCGACGCTAGGAATGGAGTCGAAAGCGCGATGGTGTCAGCGATTTCCTTGACGTGCTCACCGACGTTGGCTTTCTGGCGATAACACTCGGTGAGCGAGAACACTGCGATATCACGCTCGGACACCCATTCCGCGAGATCGTCGTCGCGGGGCGCAAATCGTAGTTGGAGTGGATCGAACGCGTAAACGCGTAACAGGGGCACTGCCCCTTCGGTAGCGACCGCAAGCCTGCCGAAATCGGCGAGGTGCTCGTACTCAGGGTCGTCGATCAAATGAATGTCGGGAGGTTCCTCAGCCTCGGCATCGAACCGGAAACGTTCGAAGTCGATCTCTGGAACGCTGGCCTTGATGTACTCCGCTAGTGCGTCGGTGACCGTGATGGCTGCCTCGTATCCCTGCTCGTGGCAGTACTTAAGCAGATTCAGCAGCACGCTTGTTTTGCCCGTTCCGGGCCCGCCGACAATAAACGCCGTGCGGTATCCATTTTGTTGGAACGTCTCGTCAGCCAAGTACGCCAGCTCGCAGACCATTCCCTCCTGTTCCAACGAGAGGTCGTAGAGCCATTCCTGGTCGAGTTCTTTTCCGAATACGGCGAAGTCCAGGCAAGGGTTGCGAGCGAAAAACCGAGGTCCGTCTGCATCAGGCCAGAACTGCCGAGCCGCTGGTGGGGGATTGAGTGCGTCCGCGTAAAACTTGCCGTAGGTGTACTCCGCAACTACGTTGTGTCCTCCAACGTCGAGCAGATGGAGCCGTTCTGCGCGCCAGGTGACGAGCATCCGATGGCCGCCAGAAACGTCGACTTCCAATACGTCAGGTAAGTTGGCGTGACGGTCGTATTCCCGCATAAATGCTTCAGGGATCCGCCAAATCCGCCGGACCAGGTCGTGAACAGCGCCTTCAATTAAGCCCTGGAGCCGTGGGCTGGCCCGCTTGTAAGCCTTATTGAAACGCCGGCTCGCGTGTATGTGCGGGGATAAACAAGAGTCCACGGCTAGCGAATGGGTCTCCCGTCGCCAGCGTGGCGGACCACTCGCGACGTGACCCGCCTTTTTGCGCCCCGTCCATTAGAAGTGGAGTGCCTCGGGCCGACCTCCAGCATGGGACCCACTCTACTGGGTGCCTACTCCTCAGTTCAACAAAATGGGAGTAGTCTCGGCGGCTCGGGAGCCATCACGTACGAACGGTCCTCGCCGACGGATGAGCGCTCGCTATTTGAAACTTAGTGCAATGCGCGTGGAATGTGCCAACATCGCTGCCACACCACGACGGTATCGGTCGTGGATGCCCCCCTCGACCCGACGGCGCAGCAGAAACCGCGGACGATCAACGACGTTATGCCCCTCGTAAGGGATTAGCGTCTCTACGCCCATTAGACCGCCCCATCCGGAATCGGGATCGGCGACGACGGCTTGGAAGAACATCGGGTGGTCGTAATTCCAGTAGCGAATCCGCGAGCGAAGAGACTTGTACCGCGGCTGCCGAATTAATGTTTCCAACGACCTCTTGAACCGTGGTGTCCCGTCGTCCTCTAGCGGGGACCCAAAGCCCAATACCTTCTCATATTCGGCCAACAGCTTTGGCGCCAGCTGCACAAAATCAATCTGTAGCGATGGCCGATCCGTCAGCATCCATTCAAATCGCTCAGCGAGCGTATCCGCGAGATTCGTCATCGCCGTGCCAGTGATAATCAGACGTTCTTGAGCAGTACGCGCCACAGCATGAAAATCGGCATCCCGGGAAGTGTGGCTGCTCGAGGCACGCAGCACCTCGACAACATTACCGTCGCTTGCATTGTGCAGACTTCGAAGAAACTCCCTCAGCTTCTTGGATGCTTCGCTGATCTTGGTGGTGTATTTCACGAACAGCCGGTCGTAATCACTCGGAATGTCGAGCGAACCTTTGATAAGTACAAGGGTCCGGTCAAAACCCAACCGCCCCCAACACCATCCTAGTTCAAGCCACACATTTTGCCGTGCGCGAGCACCTAGAACTCCGGTGAGGCCCTTGGTGGTGGTCGGCGTTTTAGCTAATGCTCCAAGGTCGTCTGGGGTGGCCAAGATGATTGCAGCATCTGCCTGCAGCAGCATCTGTTCAAGCTGTTCTGAGATGGCGCGCCCGGACACGCTCTGGGTTTCAAAGCTTTGGGCCTGAACCAGAGCCTTCTGTCCCTTGAGCCACTTCATCAGCTCCTCGTAAGCGGTCGCGTCCCGCCCGTGCACAACGAAAACAGTTGGCGGGGTCATAGCGGGGTCAGTTTATAGCAGGCAGCAAGCTATGTCACCTGTCCGCCACATTCAGGCTTCGAGTTCGATTACCGCCTGAACACCTGAACGTCGACGCCGCGGGGCATACGGACTCGGAAGGTTGCGAAGTCGCGCGATTGTCGGTTCAACAATGCTGTGCCATTCGCGCCCACACACCCGCAGCAACGATCCGAACAGACGTGCCTCTACAGCCGCAGCAGCCTCCATTGGGGACTGGTAGTAGGAGAAATAAGCCGGTGGACCGACATGGGCAGCATGAAATCCAGCTGCCTCTGCTAGGAGCAGGTTTTCTCCTGTGGTGCGCCAGGCGAGACCAAGGCGAGCCTCGCCGCTTCGCGAGAGCTGATCATTCATCGATTCGATGATGTCCGAAATTTCGTCACCGCCGGCTTCGGGAACGCCCACGGGCAGCACAACGTACCGACCACCCGGCCGCAGTACGCGTTTAGCTTCTAGAAATACCCTCACAGGATTCCCGACTACATGGGTAAGCCAAATAGAGCAAAGCTGTGCGGCCGAGGCGTTTCGGAAGGGCAGGTCAAAGGCGTCCGCAAGAACGACCCGACTGCATAGGCGGCGTGCCGCGATGCGAGCCATTCTCGGCGAAAGATCGACCCCGGTAACGACAAATCCTTTCGCCTGCAGCTGGTAGGCCAGGTTTCCCGTTCCGGTGCCAATGTCGATAACCGGATGCTCACGATGCAAATAGGGCTTGAGAATGTCGGCGAGGAGTTGTTCACGAGCGCTGGCCCGGCCAAACCGTGCATCGTAATCGACCGCGAGATCTTCGAAGCTGAGCGATCGCACGGTAGGGGAGGCGGCTGGGAACGTTACTGGACTGGGCGCGATCGTCTCGACCGGGTCCCTTGCCGCTGCGGGCACCACACCTCTCCTTGCAAACTACCGCGGATACTGTACATTTGAACAGTATTGGCTAACTGCCGGCATGTGTCAAGCTGCCTCCAACACCTCGAAGGACAGGGTTTGCCTCGAGATTCCCTTGAGACGGAGATCGGCTCGATAGGCTCGCAGGGCTTCCATGACGGGAGCGACGCGAGGAACCGTGATGACCGTGATTTGTCTGCCGTCCGGCTCAGTCACGGTCGAGCACGAAAAGCCATCATCGGCAGGGGGCGGAAGCAAACGAAGATCGGACGGGGGCTGGGCCATTGAGTTTCTCATGTCAGCAACCTACGCCTTCCTTTTGACAGCTGCGTGTCAAAGTCGACTCCCGTCCGCTCAGCTGGAGCCGGTCTTTTTCAAGGTCGATTTGGATTCGGCCCCGTTGGAAGTTCCGCCAGCAGATTTGTGACAGCCTAGCTGTCACACAGGCGGCCTAGCCTGACGTCAGAAGACGTTGAAGGAGGTCTAGCTTGTCGAACGATTCGTCCTCGTGGGACTTGGAAAAGGCTCTGATCAGTCTTTTTGCGACGGAGGTGTCAGCTGGCATCCAATGCCGTATCCCCGGCTGTGGCGCCATCGTGGACGCCGCTTCCGAGAACCTGGCCGCACACTATTGGGGACAGCACCGAAAGCTCGTGCTGATCACCACCGCTGCGCTGGTGGCCGCGCCCGTCATCCGCGTCTTGAACAAGGGCCGCTAGCTGTCACCTATGGGCCACTGGTGCAGTCGAGAGGCACTCTGTAGCCAGGATGTGCCAAATTCCAGCAACCGGACGTGGGGTGGCGTAGCATGTTATCGCCCTGCGACATGACATTTGAGGAATTGCTTGCTCGAGCGGGTGACGCCACTCTACAGCAACTAACCGGCCAGCCGGCTTTGCGCTTGCTCCGGCTACTTGATCCCTCGATGCTACAGCCTGCACGACTGCGTGAGCTGATTACCGGCATTAATAGTCCAGCCTCGATTTTGCGCGACCCCACGCTCCGCGCGGCCCTGACGGACTCCCTCCCAAAAGACCAGGCGGCCGCGCTTGCGGAGCATCTCGGCGCCGGAAATGGGCGTGATCCATATGGCTCGATCCGTTCGACGCGGATGACTCGATCCTCAGCGGCCGAGCACAAGCTCTTTGCCTTTTTCGGCGTCGCGGAGGACGATTCTGGGTCGCTCAGCCCTGAGCCGGTGATCCAGATCGCACCCCGATATGCATTGTTCGACTACCAACGACGAGCTATGCGTGAGGTGCTGCAACGGCTAGCCGAGGAGCCGCGACGGGCATTGCTGCACATGCCCACTGGAGCAGGCAAGACACGAACGGCCATGAACATCATCGCGCAGCACCTTAGGGCACGTGAGCCTCAACTCGCGGTGTGGTTGGCCTATAGCGAAGAACTGTGCGAGCAGGCAGTCGAGGAGTTCTATTCCGCCTGGTTGTCCGTTGGCGACCGACCCGTACACGCATATCGGTTCTGGGGAGGACACCGTCCCGACATCGGCGATGTCCGCGATGGACTTATCGTGGCCGGCCTCAACAAGATGTACAACGCAACGCGTACAGACCTTGGATTCGCTGCGAGCCTCGGTGATCGCGCGAGCCTTATCGTGATCGATGAAGCACATCAGGCCATTGCCCAAACATACGAATCGGTTCTTGAGACACTGTTCTTTCGAAAGCCGACGACCGCCCTTTTGGGCCTGACAGCAACGCCCGGGCGGACATACGACGATATCGGCAGTGACCGGGAACTAGCGGACTTCTTCCAGCACGAGAAAGTGACTCTGCAGGTTGAGGGTTATACCAACCCCGTTAAGTACCTTGTCGACCAAGGCTACATCGCCCGCACTCGTTTCGAGCCCCTGCAATCTCACGCTGGCGAAGACCTCTCACAGAAGGACTTCCGCGAGCTTGTGGAAAAGCTGGACGTCCCGGAACATATCCTGAACACACTCGCAGATAACGAAAAACGCAACTTGCTTATCGTGATTCGGACAGAGGAGCTTCTCAAGCGACATCGACGGGTTCTACTGTTCGCTTCGACCGTTCAGCACGCGCGCTTGTTGGCAACTGTACTTCGCGCTCGGAATCACAACGCCGATGCGATAACTGCGCAAACAGACTCAATGAGCCGGGCTCGCATAATCACGAGGTTCAAGAGTAATGACGCGGAGCCGATGGTCCTATGCAACTACGGTGTTTTAACCACCGGATTTGATGCCCCTCAGACAAGCGCCGCGATCATTGCTCGGCCCACCAAGTCGCTGGTGTTGTTCACTCAGATGGTTGGTCGGGCCTGCAGGGGACCAAAAGCCGGTGGAAACGCCGAAGCCGAGATCGTGACAGTCGTTGACTTTGATTTACCTAGTTTCCGGAGCCCCGAAGAAGCATTCATGAATTGGGAGGACGTATGGCAGTAGCCCCAGTGCAAACCTCGTTCGATCTCGTTCCGCCTCATCTAGCCGTTCAGTCCATGCGCGACAACGGCTACAAGAACACGGCGTACGCCATCGCGGAGCTTATTGATAACTCGATCCAAGCGGGTGCGAAGTCGGTCGAACTTCTGTGCTCCGAGGTCGACGACGTCATCGAGCAGCGCCGGCGCCGGCGAGCGAAGCAAATAGCCGTGCTAGATAACGGCTGCGGGATGGACGCGCTCGTACTGCGCCAGGCCCTCCAGTTCGGAAACGGAACGCACCTGAACGATCGGTCCGGTATGGGGCGATTTGGCATGGGGCTGCCGAGTGCATCGATCTCGCAATGCCGCCGTGTCGATGTCTGGACGTGGAAGCAGGGCGTGGACAAGGCCCTGCATACGTACATCGATCTTGGCGAGGTGCAACGGGGAGAGAGCCGCGAGGTTCCCGAGCCCGAAATTGCCAAGGTGCCCAAGATGTGGCGCGACATCGGGAAGTCGTTTGGCGGCGAGTCGGGAACGCTGGTCGTCTGGTCTGATGCAGATCGCCTCATGTGGCGATCCGGCAAGGCCATCATCGACAACTCCGAATTCCTGATTGGACGCATCTATCGCCGCTTTATCAACAGCGGTGAAGCAGCAATTCGGCTGGCAGCCTTCCTTGAGAGCACCCACGAGTTCAGTATCGACCGATACGCTGAGGCCAACGACCCGCTCTATCTCATGGCTCCTACATCTGCGCCGGCCCCATACGACCAGCAGGCGATGTTCAAGCCCTATGGCGAGCCGCACGACATGAAGGTGAAGTTCGAGGGTACGGAACACGTGGTTCGGATCACGATGTCGTACGCCAGCGAGGAAGCACGGAAGACTTCGGATTCCGGAGTTGAAGCCGGTTCTCAGCCGCATGGCAAGCACGCGGCGAAAAATATTGGTGTCTCCCTGATGCGTGCTCGGCGAGAGTTGGACCTCGTGACGAATGGCTTCGTGATCGGGTACGACCCTGTTGAGCGATGGTGGGGCGTCGAAGTTGATTTTCCCCCGGCTCTGGACGAGATATTTGGCGTAACAAACAACAAACAGTCGGCTCGCAATTTCACAGAAATGGCGGCCACGGGCCTTGATGCGCTGCTTGAGGAAGGTGAGACGGAAGTACAGCTTCGCGAACGCCTGCGCCAGGAGAATGACCCTCGGGTGCCACTCATCGACATTCGGGAATACATCAACAACAACCTTCGGCAAATCCGACGGTCGCTTACAGATCAGCGCCGCCGAACGCGTGGAGGTGTCAAGAAGCGGTGGGAAGCGGATTCGGCTGAAGTTAAGGCGACCACGAAGACACGCGAACGCCAAGAGGAGGGTCATGTTGGTGCGAGTGATGTCGATGAGAACCGGCCCGCGGAGGAACGCGAGGCGGAGCTGGAACAGGCTTTGGAGGCGCAGGGCGTCCCAAGTGACGAGGCACACGAGCTGGCCGCGGAAACGGTCTCCAAAGGACTCAAATACATCTTCGGCCTCGGTGCACTCGAGACTCCGGCGTTTTTCTCCGTTGAGTCCAAGGCTGGTGTTCTGAATATCACTCTGAATACGAGCCATCCCGCGTACGAGCAGCTCATCGAGGTGTTAGAGGACGATTACGATGAAGCGTCGCCGGATGCGCTGCGAGAACGCTTGCAGGGCGCGGCGAACGGGCTGAAGCTGTTGCTGAGCGCCTGGGCACGCTATGAAGACGAAGCGACGCCTCAGACACGAGATCGGGTTACCAAAGCGCGTTGGGACTGGGGCACTATGGCGCGCGAGTTCCTAACCGAACCAAGCTGAGCAGATGCTGGAACGGCATCCGGGTGAGGCGCTCAAATCGCTCTGTGCGAGCGCCTCACGCGAGCTCGTTCTCGTCGCACCCTTCGTGAAGATCGGAAGCCTGGCGCGACTGCTTGAACAGGTCGATGAGGGAGTGAGTCTCCGGTGTGTGACTCGGTGGCGAGCCGAGGAAATCGCCGCTGGCGTGAGCGATTTGGAGGTGTGGCCGTTAGTCCGCGGTCGGAAGAATTCGGTCCTCCTTCTACGGGCGGACTTGCACGCGAAGTATTACCGTGCGGACGAACGGTGCTTGGTCGGTTCTGCTAACGTAACCGGCGCTGCCCTTGGCTGGAGCACGGCTGGCAATCTGGAGCTGCTAGTCGAAGTTCCTGCGAGTCATCCAGGTCTGGCGGACCTTGAAAAGGCTGCATGCGATGCCGTCGAGGTGACCGACGACCTTTATGCGGCGATGCTCGCGTCAGTGGACGTGGTTCGCGCGACGGCGCCGCTGTTGCAGCCTCTCCCCGAGCTGCCGGAGACGGTCGGTTCGGCACGTCCGGTCATCGACACTTGGCTGCCGGAACTGCGGCAGCCCCGTTTGCTTCACCGCGTCTACAGTGGGCTCACAGAGACAGTTATTGAGGATTCTCGACGCGCCGCACTTCGAGATTTGGCAGTGCTCGCTTTACCTCCAGGAATGGCGGAGGAGGCTTTCAACGCCGCCACGGCAGCCGTGCTGTTGCAGATGCCGCTCATTCAAGCCGTCGATAAATTCCTGTCGACGCCGCGGCGGTTTGGTGCGGTTCGAGCTTTGTTGCAGGAGCGACTGCACGCCCGAGGGTCCGATATTGACGCGACCGAGGCATGGCAGACCAGCATCCGCTGGCTGCTTCATTTCCTGCCTGAGCGCTACGGGATGTCGACCCCGAATTATTCAGAAGTCGTCTACCGGAAGGTCTGAGGGTTGTCGGAACGTGAGGGTGGAACCAAATCGAACGTTGGGACGGGTTGCTTAAGTTCCACGATCAAACTATCATGATCAAATGAATTCCGGAGGTTCTCTGACGTCTCCGGATCGAATGGCCACGGGGCAAAGGGTGTATCTCGATTACCAGGCGACCACCCCGGTTGACCCGCGGGTTCTCGAGGCGATGCTTCCGTACTTCACGCTGCAGTATGGAAACGCCGCAAGCGTGCAGCATGAGTTCGGCCGGACCGCTGCAGAGGCGGTCGAAACGGCCCGTGAACGGGTGGCGAGGCTGGTAGGTGCACGCGCTCAGGAGATCGTTTTCACATCTGGCGCGACGGAAAGCAACAACCTCGCGCTAAAAGGACTTGCGACACGCGAAGAGGGTCCGCGGCGGATAGTCACTTCCCCAACCGAACACAAATCCGTGCTGGATGTCCTCGCTTCCCTGAGGCTTCAAGGATTTGAGATTGTGGAACTGCCGGTCGATTCGATGGGTCGCGTCGGGTTGCATGACCTCGAAACGGCACTTCGCACACCGACTCTCGTCGTCAGCATCATGGCTGCGAACAATGAGATCGGAACCCTTGCTCCTTTAGAAGAGATTGGACGCCTCTGTCGCGCAGCGAATTCCCTCTTTCATTGTGATGCAACGCAGTGGGCGGGCAAGCTGCCACTCGAGGTCGCCACCACATGCATCGATCTCCTTTCGATGTCTGCCCACAAGATGTATGGGCCAAAGGGCGTCGGCGCTCTCTACGTTCGCCGAGAAGTCCAATCACGCATGAAGCCGTTGCTCGACGGAGGAGGACACGAGCGTGGGCTGCGGAGCGGCACGCTTAACGTACCTGCCTGCGTTGGTATGGGCGTCGCCTGTGAGATTGCCGAAGCCAGCATGGTCGCGGACGCAGACCGGCTGCGGCGGCTCTCACGACTATTCCTCGGTGACATCGAGGCTGGCATCCCAGACGTCGCCGTCAACGGTCACCCAGACGAAAGAATTCCCGGGAATCTCAATCTGCACTTCCCACACGTCAATGCCGAAGATCTGATGCTCATCGTGCCGGACGTGGCGGTCTCTTCGGGAAGTGCTTGCTCTGCCGCCAGCCCGGAGCCATCGCACGTCTTGCGCGCCATCGGCTTGAGCTACGAACAGGCGGAGTGCTGCGTCCGCGTGGGGGTTGGGCGATTCACGTCGGAAGCAGACGTGCATTATGCCGCACAACGTCTGATTGAAGGTGTCGCGCTTGTCCGCGGCATCACTGCTGGTAGGCCAACAGAGAAGGTCCGAGTATGAATGCCTTGACCCTGGGTACAGCCTGCCGCGCCGCCTTTGCGCGCCATGAGACGTTTCACCCACGTTATTCGTGGCTGAAAAAGGCGTTCGACCAAGCGCGCCAGAATCCCACAGTCTTTTCCGAGGAGGAGGCACCAATCATCCTCGGGGTTGGAAAGAACATGGTGCATGCGATCCGGTACTGGGCAGCGGCGTTCAAAGTTCTCGAGGAACGGAATCTGGGCGGTGGGCGGACCCAGTTCGAGCCGACGCGACTCGCGCTCAATCTGCTCGATGAGAGCGGCTGGGATCCTTACCTCGAGGACACTGCGAGCCTGTGGCTGTTGCACTGGCAGCTCCTGCAAACGCCATGTCTGGCACCGGTATGGTGGATTGCCTTCAACGCATTTCCGGCACAGCAGTTCACGGAATCCACCCTGTTCTCTTGGTCGGTGCGGATGGTCCAAGCCGTATCGCCCTGGCAGCGGGTCGTAGATAGCTCCATTAAGAAGGACATCACGTGCGTCATCCGCATGTACGCACGCCGTCGCAGCGAATCCGAAGTTTTGGAAGACATGCTCGATTGCCCATTCCGCGAACTCGGACTTTTGGAGCCCATCCTCGGTGCGCCGCATGAGTTCCGCTTTGCCGTGGGGGCGAAGCGAAACTTGCCTGATGCAGTGATTGCATACTCGGCACTCGACTTCGTGAGCCGCAACGCCAATGCGGCCAAGAGCATCACGACAGCACGCTTGGCTGCGGATGTAGGGTCACCGGGCCGCTTGTTCAAGCTCTCCGAGCAGGCGATCGTGGCCGCGTTGGAACGCGTCAGCGAGGCGACGGAAGGAATGACCATCGTGACGCAAGGAGGCTTAAAGCAGGTGTTGGTCGAAGGGGACGTCGATCAACTCGCTGAGGACCTTCTTCGCCACTATTACGAACGCTCCCCGGCAGCCGAGGCGACGTCATCGTTGGCGGTAGCGGTGTGACCCTTCGCGCCACATACGAACCGCTTGATGCCTTCTATCCAGAGGAGCCTGGCTCACGTTTGTCCGACCACATTGCTATCAGGCCGCAATTTGGCCGCTCGGTGAACCTGGAGAGGGACGCCGGGGGCGCGGATGTAACTACGTACGTGCCGGGCGCCCGCGCGATTGACACCCTCCGTCGATTGGTCGTGGCGATGCATTACCGCGACAGCGTTCGCGCGTGGTCTATTACTGGGCCGTACGGCTCGGGTAAGTCGTCGTTCGCTCTGTTCCTGCACTCGTTATTGGGCCCTTTGGGCACTGGCAGACGAGTTGCTGAGACCGTGCTGCAACAAGCCGCACCCGACCTGCTTTCCGAGCTAGTGTCGGGCCGGCGGAAACTCGGTGCTGATGCTGAGGGCTTCATACGCGCTGTCGCCGTTGCGGAGCGCGAGCCAGCGAGCCAATCCCTGCTTCGCTCGCTGGAACTGGGGATCCGAACCTTTTGGCATGGCGCCACAGTCCCGGAACGGGTGGCGGAACTCCAGGCCGCTGCAAACGAAGCCCGAGCTGCTGGCAATGTCGGACTGTCAAGGGCCGTCGTGCAGCTGGCGGCTGAACTCGCCAGGCATGCACCGGTTGTCATCGTTCTCGACGAGTTCGGAAAGAACCTCGAAGCATTCGCGGACGCAGGGCCGGCAGCGGACTACTTCGTTCTGCAACAGCTGGCCGAACTCGCGTCGGGAGAACGCGGGCAACCGCTTTTCCTGCTTACGCTGCAACATCAAGCGTTCGAGGAATACGCAGCGCGTGCGGTGACACCCCAACTGCGGCGCGAATGGGGGAAGGTGCAGGGCCGATTTGAAGATGTTCCGTTCGTTGAGTCGGGAGAGCACGCAACTCAGCTGATTGCAAGCGTGTTCGACACCGAAGATGCGCATCCCACGATCCGGCGTCAGATTGCAGCTTGGGCAGAGGGAATGTTTGCCGCAGGGCAGGCGCTTGGGCTTGGGGGCTTCTTCGGTGACAGCGTCGAACTGCTCGCACGCTGCTATCCACTACATCCGCTCACCGTCGTGGCGCTTCCCGAGCTCTGCGCTCGGTACGCACAGCATGAACGCACCCTGATGTCATTTCTCGCGGGGGGCGAAGCCAACTCGGTCGCCACGCGCATCGAGGGTTTGCCCACGTCTGGCGACTCGTTGCCCGTCATCGGTCTCGACGCCGTTTATGAGTACTTCGTGCAGTCTGCCGCGACCGCGATCTTGGGTTCGGCTGAAGCGTCGCGTTGGCTGGAAGTGCAACGACGGGTTGAAGAGTCTACGGACCTGGAGCCGGAGCTGTTGCCGTGGATCCGTTCACTGGCAGTCCTCAATCTCAGCTCGGCGGGTGGCTTAGTTCGCGCCTCCCAGCCGATGCTGGCATTTGCGATGGCCCATACGGCGGCCGTCCCGAACGCCGAACCCGCCGTGGCCGTACTTCGCCAGTTTGAGCAGCGAGGCCTTGTCACTTATCGCAAGCATGCGGATGAATACCGCATCTGGCAGGGCTCAGACTTCGATCTCGCTGAAGCCCTCGATCTCGCGAAGCAACGAATGCAAGACACACCCCTTTCTTTGTTGTTGCAGCGTTTGAGCCCGCTGCCTCCTGCTGTGGTAGGCCGCCACAGCCAGAAAACGGGGTTGTTACGTTACTTCGCGGCCGACTGGGTGGACGCGTTTACAGGTGTACCCCGAGTTCCGCTCGGCGCCGATGGGCTTTTGCTCTATGTGGTCGGACAAGAGCCCGACTGGAACGAGTACACAGTCGACGGGGATCTATGGCCACGTGTCGTGATCAGGACTTCCGAGGCGGAATCGCTTCGCGAGGTGGTTCTCGAGGCCGCGGCGATAAAGGACGTGCTCGACCAGCCAGACCTCATAGGCAACGATTGGGTAGCGCGGCGAGAGCTCCAGGAACGATTCACGCTTGCCGAGCTGCGAATGCGAGACACCTTGAGCAACGCGTTTGCGCCAGGAAGGCCGGGCGTGACATGGCACTTACTCGGCAGTACGCAACAGCTCTCGGCGACAGGCACTGTCTCGCGCATCCTGTCCGACGTCTGCGACACCGTCTACCACCGATCTCCCCACATCCAGAACGAGATGCTCGCTCGACGAGAGCTGACCTCCCAGGGCAGTAAAGCACGGCGCGATCTGCTGGAGGCAATGGTGATGCGGCAGAGCCACGAACGGCTCGGCCTGGAAGGGTATGGCCCGGAGCGGGCAATGTACGAATCCGTTTTGCGCCACACGGGAATTCATTACGAGGACAACGGCGCTTGGCGGTTCGGGCCTCCCCGACTGGGAAGTGGGCTCGAAGGGATGTGGGTAGTACTCGAGGACCTTCTTGCAGTCGCTGGTACGCGCAAGGTCAGTTTGGCCGACGTTCGCGACGCCCTCATGAATCCACCCGTTGGCCTGAAAGAGGGTCCGATTCCCGTTTTTATCTCAGCCCTCCTCCTAGATCGAGCAGATGACGTGGCTGTATATGAGGATGGAACCTACCAGGCGCTGCTGACGGTTGATCTGATCGAGCGGTTGGTGAAGCGTCCTGAGACGTTCGCCATCAAAGCAGTCAAAGTAGACGGGCCTCGCGGCATCGTCATCCATGCACTCGCGGAAGCACTCGGGGTTCCCGTGCTCCAAAGGGGGAAACGACGGAACTTGCCCGTGCTTTCGGTGGTTAGTCCTCTGCTCGGCCGTGTCCGGGGGCTGCCGGAGTACACATTGAGGACCAAGCACCTCTCAGAGCGAGTCGCCATGGTCAGGGCCGCGCTTCTCGCAGCGGCAGAGCCCGACGTGCTCATCTTCGATGACCTCCCACGCGCCTGTGGCTGTGCGCCATTCGCGCCTGGCACTGTCGCAGATGACCAGCAAGTCAGCGACTTCGTTGCCCTGCTGTTCGAAGCCTTAAAGGAACTCGATGCGGCCTACCCGGCCCTGTTGGCGCGGGTTGAAGAGCAGCTTGCGATCACGTTCCGCGTTCCGTCTGGTGCCGGCTTGCGCACCGACCTGAGCACGCGGGCGCGGCATCTTACCTCCCGAGTGCTAGACAAGAGCCTTCGGTCGCTCATCCTAGCGCTAGACGATGAAGGTCTCGATGAAGAGGACTGGTTGCCGGCTGTCGCAATGAATATCGTGGGCAAGCCGACGCCGACCTGGCGAGATGAGGATGTTGAACTGTTCGACAGTACTCTCAGTCGAGTTGCGGGCGCCTTTCTTCGGGTCGAAGCCCTCTATTTCGAAACTGGCGCGCACCAACGCGAGGGATTCGAGGCGAAGCGCGTTACCGTCACTGCGCCGGACGGCACGGAGTACAACCAGGTCGTTTGGGTCGATGGAGCCGTGGCTCCTACGCTCGAGCAGATCGCGGCGTCGGTGCTGGATGACGTTCGCACGCGTTTGGGCGACGAAAGCGGTCCGGCGCTCCTCGCAGCTCTGGCCAGCCAACTCCATCGTGAGTATTTGGAGAGGGAAGCAGAGCTTCCGGAACAGGAACCCGAACACTCTAGGCTGAGCAGGATGGGCAATGGCTGACCTTCGCCACGTTCTTGGTATTTCGGGCGGAAAGGACAGCGCCGCGCTGGCGGTCTACATGCGCGACAGGGTGCCCGAGATGGAGTACTTCTTCTGCGATACCGGATCGGAGTTGCCTGAAACCTACGAGTACCTGGACCGACTTGAGGTTGTCTTAGGCAAACGCATTGTTCGCCTCAACCCGGAACGGGGTTTCGATCACTGGCTTACCGTCTACAGGGGCGCCCTTCCGTCGCCGCAGATGCGCTGGTGCACACGCCAAATGAAGATCAAGCCTCTTGAAGCATGGATTGGCGACAGCAACGCGTACAGCTACGTTGCAATCCGAGCTGACGAGCACCGCGACGGCTACGTATCTCATAAGCCGAACATTCATCCGGTCTATCCGTTCAGAGAGGACGGCATAGGGAAAGAGGATGTCCTCCGGATTCTGGAGGACGCGGGTGTGGGTCTGCCAAGCTACTATGAGTGGCGCACACGGTCTGGTTGTTATTTCTGCTTCTTTCAGAGGAAGCACGAATGGCTCGGGCTCGCTAAGCACCACCCCGATCTATTTGCCAAAGCTGTCGCCTACGAGGACAAGGTGAACTTCGAGGACACAGCGATGAAGGACAGGAAATACACCTGGTCAGGCAAGGAGACTTTGCCGGAGCTGATCGCTCGTGGCGATGAAATCCGTGCAAAACATGAACAGGACCTCGCGCGCGGAAAAAAGGCTCGGCCTAACCAGCCTCTTATCCAAGTGCTGAGCGATGTCCTCGACGATGAGGACGACGCAATTCCCTGCCAGATGTGTCATCTCTGACATGCCATTCCGTGGCTTTCGTGTCGTCCAATCGGTAGTGTTCCGCACGGACTAGGGCGCGCTCGAATCGATGGCGGTTGCTCTCTCGTCCGAGAGTTCAACGGTAAACGGTGTTGCTCGACACCGAACCGCGATGTCGCGCACGGCACTGTCGCGACCACTCACGCTCGCGCTTCAGGATGGGTTGATTTCTGAGGGGCGATCGGTATTTGACTACGGCTGCGGTCGCGGCGGCGATGTTATGCGACTGCGCGCGCTAGGGATTGCTTGCGATGGATGGGATCCCGCGTACTTTCCCAGTAGCGAACGCGTTGCCGCGGACGTCGTGAACCTGGGATACGTGGTTAACGTAATCGAACATCCAGAGGAACGCCTCTCTGCGCTGACGGGAGCATGGGATCTGGCGCGTGTGGTGCTCGTCGTTGCCGCGCGAATGCACTGGGAAGCGAATTTCCTTCGATCGAACGGCACGCTGCATGACGGGCTGTTAACCGCGCGCAGCACGTTTCAACGGCTGTTCACACAGGAAGAGCTTCGAGATTGGCTGAGCACAACCTTGGGTGTGCAACCGATTGCTGCAGCACCAGGCGTCTTTTACGCGTTCAAATCCGAGGAGCAGGCACAAGCCTTCTTGGCACGACGATATCGTCGTTTGCCTCTAGCGGCACCCCGGCCCCAAATAAGCAGGGCGCTGTTCGAGGCTCACAGGCCATTGCTAGACGCGCTCATGAACTTCCTCAGCGAGCGTGGCCGTCTACCAGAAGACGACGAGATGGTAGAGGCCCCTGACATCCGGCAGCAGTTTGGCTCAATGGCGCGCGCGTTCTCCGTCGTTAGGTCCGTGACAGATGGTGACCATTGGCGTCACGTTCAAGACGAGCGACGGCAAGACCTATTGGTCTACCTTGGCCTTGCTCGCTTCGGTCGGCGCCCAATTCTGTCTCACCTGCCGCTCTCAATCCAGCGTGACGTCAAAGCATTCTTTGGCACATACCGTAAGGCGTGCGAAGAGGCCGACGAGCTGCTGTTCAGCGCCGGAAAGCGCGCCGTCGTTGACCGCGCGGCAGAGGTGACGCCCGTCGGAAAGATCACTCCTGACGGAATCTATGTCCACACCTCGGCGTTATCTGCGCTTCCCGCAGTGCTGCGCGTCTACGAGGGCTGCGCTCGCACGCTTAGCGGTGAGGTTGAGGCGGCAAACATCATCAAGCTCAATCGATTGAAGCCCAAGGTTTCGTATTTGTCCTATCCCGATTTCGATCGTGACCCTCATCCCGCACTCGCAATGGTGACGGGCGCTTCTTTGCCCGAGCTTCGTGTGGACTTCCGAGACTTCCGAGGATCAAGCAACCCACCCATCCTGCATCGGAAGGAAACCTTCGTAGGTGAGGACTACCCGCTTCGAGAGAAGTTCGCCCGCCTCACACAGCAAGAGGAGCGATACGGGTTGTACGAAGTACCTCATGGCATCGGCACTCGGAATGGTTGGCTAGAGACGCTAGCTGGCAAACGGGTTGCCCTTGCAGGTCACCGCGTGATCCGATGCAAGTCGCTGGATTAGCGGTTCCACAATGGCGGGTCGTGAATGCGGTGGTACTCAGCACGGCCGATGTTGTACGTATCCCGGTAGCGCGGCCCGGGCCGCAGCCAAGCTGGAGAAGTTCACCAGATAGTTCTTGCTGAGGCTGCGCCACTCGGGGTACTTCGAATCGATACATGCCCGGTTGAGCCCAGATTCGTCGCTTGCTTCGGTCAGAATGTGTGCTCGTCGCTTGTAGAATTTGTGTTCTATGATGCTCCTTCATGGATTTCGCTGAGTGGTCTGAGCGCGTGTTGCACGCGTTGGTGCAAGAAGTAGATGCTTCACCTCAGACCCGACTGATCGGGGCTGGTGACCGTCAGCTTGGGATGAGGCTGTTCGCTGACCGGATGGCGGCAATTGCTGACTTCCATCAGTCACCCGAAAGAATGGCGACTCTCGATGCCCTAGAGGACCTTCAAGCACTAGGTCTGGTCGAGCGACCTTCAACCCTTTATTGGAAGCTAACAGAGGCCGGTCGGCAGGTAGATGGCGATCCTTTGCAGCTTTGGCAGCTAATCTGCCAGCGCAGCTACCAAGCTGACTGGGTTGAGTTGCTTCGCGTCGTTAACGCCCAGAGCGCTCAAGACCGCGCCGACTTTGCTGAGGTTCGATGGCTTGAGCGCTCAGAAGTCGAAGGTCAACTTGGCTGGACCGGTGCCGAGGACCTTCTTTGGGCGGTCGCTCAAGAAACTGAGAATGTCGGCCTTGTTCGCCGGCGAGCAGCGGGTGGCGGTTATCTGAGCCTCCGCAGCACTTATCGCGGACTCGTGTGGCAAACACGACGCGCCGCAACCGTTGAAGCTCAATTCATTGACCGCCTTCTGGCCGAATGGGAGACGACGAGTGTCGAATTCAAGCGCGAAGTCCATACCGGTACGGCGGATCAGAAGGCCGAGCTAATTAAGGACATTCTGGGCCTCGCGAATACTCAAGCGACTGGTCAGAGATGGCTGATTATCGGATTCGACGATAAGACTCGAACTCATTCTGGTCCGCCCGACCCCAAGCTCACGCAAAATCACCTTGAGCAACTCGCAGCCCGGTATACCGAGCCATGTGTCGAGTTGAAGTACGACACAGTTGACTACCACGGCTCCCTCGTCGGTCGGCTGGAAGTAGTTCGCGAGGCACACAAGCTTCCTTACAAAGTAGCGAAGGCTATAGGGGATAAGAAGCGCGTTGTGGTCGGCGATGTCTACGTTCGCCACTCATCCCAGACCGAAAGGCCGTCCGCTGCCGAGCTAGGTGCCATACAGGAGGAGGGCGACCGTGCGCGAGGGTCAGCCTAACCCTTATGGACGCCGTTGCAACTGCGCAGCATCTGCAACTAGCGAGTACGGGTACCGTGCGATTCGACCGCTAGCGTTGTTGTAACAGGCAAGCGTATGGAGCCAGTCACCATCCCACTCACCGACGGAAAAACGCTAACTGCAACCGACATCGCGCGATCTGAGTTGGTGGAGCTCGCCAACCTTAACGAACCTGATCGCATCCCAAGACTCCTCTCCCTAATCGCACACCACCTCGGCCTTTCCAGCACACCCAATCAGTTAACTGGTCTCGGTGACGAGGAGCAGCTAACGCTGGCCGTCATGTGGCTCCGGGCACTCGGTTACGAAGCTAGTGGCGGCACAGTGGAATCCAACTGCGCCGCGCTTCTGGCGACGGCTGAAGAGCTCGGCCGCGTGGTCGCAAACAATCCGATCCTCGGTGCTGCTATCGAAAAGGGTTCTCCCTGGGTTGACCGAATCCTGGGGCCCAATAATCAACTCCTTTCGCGGCTGAAGGCGCCCGCGAAGCTACCTCCCATGCCCGCCGGAGCGAGGCTGTTCATTCCGGACCCAGCATTAGACGTGGGTGGTGGTTGGCCCGAACTTCCTGAGCACGAGAACCTGGACGTCAGCGTCGTCTTCGATCGGTTGGCTGCTGTCGTTCGTGCTGCCCCAGCGATGTGGCCCTCTGTAGAGCTTCGAGTCATGGGCAGCCTGGACAACAGTCGATTTCGGACGTATCTCGTCAACGGTCAGGGACTCTTTGACGAGGTTCCGGAGATGGACGAGGCCATCTGGGTCGAACCGGCTCATGTTCGCCAGATTGTTTTGAAGGCTTCGAATTTCATCGAGCTTATGAGTAGGTGGGTCGATGGTGAGCCATTTCAGATTGGGGAAGTCGCCTTCCTTCCTCCCCCAGCGCAGTGGCTTAGTTTCGGTCGAGCGCCTATTGACGTGTATCAACTCAGGCGTATTCTTCGGGCTCTACCGCCAGCCCAGAGCCACTACAAGACGATATTTGGGATGGGGAGTGGGGACCAACTCCAAGACATAGAGCAGCTCATTTACTCCGCATGCCGCGCCGCTCAGCTTAGTCAGCAGGAATGGACTCGTGAGTATGTCGGGCTAGAACACCATGGGCAAGGCGCTTTCATTAGCATTCAGTTACCGGTCGGAGTGCGGCTTGATGCTGCGTACAGCGTCACCGCCCACATGGCCGCTGTCACCGTCCACTACCGGCGGCCTTTTGTTGCCGAACGTTTTTGGTTGCGCGTCGGCGAGCGTTTCGCTGTGACGGGCGAGGCATTTCGACTGGAAAGTGAAGAGCCACTCGCAAACGGTTGGTTCAGGGCTTCCGCCGATGTGTCCTTCAGTCACACGCAAGGATTTGTTTATCTGGGAACCGATGCAAGGCCAGGACGAGTTGAGTGGCAATTGTTGAAGCCCATCGGACGACAGATAAGCCGGACTGAGGGACGACTAGCGCTGCTCCCAGGCCTGTATTCCCTTGCAGGCGTCAGTCTGGCTGGAGACCTGCAACAGGCGACTCTGGCAGCAACGGGAGGAGCCAAGGCGTCTGCCGCGGGACGCTTTGAAACCGCGCTGGCCAACGCCTGCGTAGCCTGCGGCTATGAGGTCCTCTTCGGAGGCAAGTTGCTCAGCACCCGCCAGCTAGATTTCCTCGCGCTCGATGAATCTGCGGGTCGCGTCCACGCAGTAAGCGTCACAACCTCGAATAGAGTGCTCGACAAATTTCGGGATCTCAAGCTGGCTGTCGCTCGCTTGGCGCAGGATTGCGGCCCAGCTTGGTCGTGGCGAATGGTCATCATTTCCGCACAACCTAGGGCCACATGCGTCGAAGCTGAGGTCGTCGCTCTGGAGCAGGATGGAGGTGTCTTCATTGGCTGGGATGTCGTTGCGACGCTTCTCGGTGACGTGCCGGACCTAGCGCTTTTCAAACAATCGTTCGAGCTTGGCCACCTACCGTACCCTCCCGTCGAGTACTGATCGCGGACTGCGATTGCATATCCAGTCGTTAGGCTGCACGCCACCCTGCCGGGCCCGCTGCGAGCAAACAGGCGACCAAACCAACGCGGACACACGTGACCTCGCTGGTTAATCCCCGGCTCTGCAGCATCGTGCTGCTGTTCTGCGCGGAACTCTGCTTGTCTGTTGCTGCCTATCGCAGCAAGCGGCGTGCATTTCGGTGGGATATGCCATTGATTGCCACTTACATAGCGTCATCCATTTCGTCGGTAGGGATGTTCACGCAATCCGATTGGTCATGGTCAATCACGGCCGGTGCGGTTGTTCTTTGGATGCATGGTGCGGCTATGCGCCACTCCATTTGGCTTGAAAGTCTGTTGGCCTACGAATGGAGGGGTGGGAGCCGCCAGTGGATTTGGCGCCTGATACGCCCGCACTCAATGGAATGGCTCAGGACACGACATCCCGATGCGGCAGGGTCGGTGGTCCAGTCGTGCGCGGTCGTACTGCTTTCCGCGCACTGGGTTGCTATTGCTGCATCCGTCACCGCGCTCCCGGTCATCGGCTACCTGATCGCGAGGATGACCGATTCGCGGAAGTTCGTCGAGATCGATATTCAAGGGTTTACTCGCGAGGGGCTGAAGTTCATTCCGCGCCTGCGTCCTATTGGACGAGGGTTGCTCGCTGCGGGGGTTGCTTCCGCCGTATCAGCCGTTCTGAGCAGAGAACGCCCGATCTTCTATGGGGATTCGCCCACGGCCGTTGCCACCCTTGCCACTCTGGGCCAGATTGTCGCGACAGTTGGCGTGCTGGCCATCACGCTCAGCTTCGTCCTTGCCCAAGTGGCTGCTTCAGAGGTCTCGATCCGCTCATCGCTTCGCTTGGCTCGCCACCCGTTCCTCTACCGCACGGCGGTCGTTCTAATCACCTCCCTAGCCCTCACCATGGCACTGCTCACCCAAGCGTATGAATTGCCACAGGCACCAGATCGGGCGCTATGGTGGCCTTTGGACGTCGCTTTGCTATTAGGGGCGCTGAGCCTTGCTACGACGGGCTGGTTTGTGTGGCAAGCTCCAGCGCTGCTGGGCCCGGAGCCATTCGTGGCGCTTGAGCTCCGAAGGTTCACCAAGTGGTGGAGCAAACAAATTACCGACGATTGGGGAGGCCGGCGCTATCCGCGGACGCTTTGGAACGAGCGCGACGATCCCCTCGTCGTTTTGGAGCGAGTGCTGTACAAGGCCATCCAGAACCGCGATGGTCTCACAATTCAAACGACGCTCTACCAGCTAGCCGAGCGAATTCAGGATTACTTTCCCCGGGATCCAGACCGATATGACACTGGACCAGGTGGTGTCATTCTCAACTTCCAGCAGGGAGGCAGGCCCGAGATCGCAGCCCTTGACGCTTACTTGTTCGAGCGTTTCGCAGATGTCATCGATCTAGCGGCCGACCAGCACTACACGTTCGCACTCGATCACCTCACCGACTTCTGGGCTCGTGTGGGACCTGGTCGAACGTCAGATCAGCTGTCCTGGGTCAGCAAGGCACGATTCGGGCCGCCCGATCGGGCCGGTACGCCAGGGCAACAGTTTATTCGCCGGATTGTGGAGTCGGGCATACGCACGCAAAATGCGGAGGCAGCCGAGCGCGCCCTGCAACTCATTTTCCGGGCAAATCGGGAGCTCGCCCATGACTTACCGCGGGGAACGGATCTTTGGGACATCTACCTCAACGCGCATCCCGACCAGCGGCCGCGTGGCGGGCCAGAACCTGTAATTGACGAGCAGGATCGCACGCGTCGGCAGGGGAATGATGAGAAGGTTCGCTCGTTTACGCAGATCGCCGTGGAGTACTGCCAAGCAATCGGGCTGGAGGCGATCTCGTTTGGACTTTGGGAGGTGGTCTCGGACTGCACAGTAGAACTGCAATTTATCGTCGGAGCAGTCTTCGATGAGACCGGTGATAAGGCCCTGCGCAGTCATGTGCTGTGGCATGTCTTGAGCAGTCTCTCGCGAATATCAGACCGTCTGTGTCAGATTCCGGACGGGCAGAAGTCCGCAGTGGCAAACAGTTTCATTTTTATGCTGTCGTTTCTCCGCACGCCGCTGGAAAGGCTTGACGCTAACACTGACGAGGGCATGGCCAAGTGGATGGGCGATGGTCTCAGCCAATTAATCGCGACACAGTTGGCCGCTGGCGTCCTCAGTGTGACTCTCATACATGATGCTGCTGAACTTGTCGTTGCCGACCTTCACGCCTTCGCAACGGTTCAAGCGGACTTCATTCGCACATTGGCCGATGCTGCACGGACAATCTCAGCAGAGGGATGGACTGCAGCCGAACCGCATAAACGGGAAATCTACCGTGCTTTCCTCAGCGCGCTCTGTTCTCAGATTCCCACGGACACGAGAAGCTGGACTGTGGAGGAGTTGCGTCAAGTCAGGTTCAACGTCGATTCTGCGATGCGCGGTCTCGGTGAGGCCATAGTCGGGCCCTGGCAGGTTCCGAAGGTGCCCCTCGAACGAAGGCCCTTAAAAGGCCCTGGGAGCGTCGGAAGAGTTCAAGTTAGGCCGCGCGGTCGCGTGCGTCGCCGTGCACGGCCGCGAATTTGAGAAGAAACCCAGGGCTTGCTTGCAGTACGCGGTGGCTCGACGACCCGCGGTCCTGGCCGAGCCCACCGACCACCGAAGGTGCCCTCACAAGTGCGGTGGCCGCCGCCGCGACGGCCGCTGTTGATTCCGCCGCAAAAGTTGACCACTTTCCGCCTGAAAAGTTGACCACCCCCGGGCAGCACGACCCTTCATGGCAAGCGAGCCATGAGGAGGCAAGGAAGGAGTGCTGTCTATGGAGGAATGGACGACGATTCGGTACCTGCACGCGCAGGGCAAGAGCATTCGGACGATCGCCACTGAGCTGTCGGTGGCGCGGCAGACGGTTAGGCGCGCCCTAAAGGACGAGACCAAGCCGAAGTACGAGCGGCCGCCACGGCCGAACCCCAAGCTGGAGCCGTACCTGGCCCAGGTCCGGGAGCTGTACTTCGGCAAGCACCTGATTGGCTCGCGCATCTTCCGCGAGCTGCAGAAACTGGGCTACCGCGGCGGCAGCTCAGCCCTGTACACGTATCTGCGGAGCATCCGTCAGGCTGAGCCATCGGGCAAGGCCACCATGCGCTTCGAGACTGCGCCTGGCCAGCAGGGCCAATTCGACTGGTCGCCATACACCGTCGAGATCGGTGGCGAGCTGCGCCGCCTGGTGGTCTACGGCTTGACCCTGGGCTACTCACGGCGCAAGCACTACACGGCCAGCTTCGACGAGCGCCAGCCGTCCATCTTCGAGGCCATCGAGGAGGGCGTGTGGCACCTCGGCGGCTCGCCCAAAGAACTGTTGGTCGACAACCCGAAGGCGTTCGTGCTCGACGCCAACCCCAAGCACTTCCGGTGGAACCCGCAGTTCCTGGAGCTGTGTGGCCACTACCGCATCCGGCCACGCGCCTGCCGCCCAGCCTGGCCCCGCACGAAGGGCAAGATCGAGCGCCCCTTCGCTTACCTGGAAGAGCAGTTCATCAAGGGCCACAGCTGGCAGAGTCTGGGCCATTTCCTGGAGGAGCTGGCGATCTTCGAGCGCGAAGACCTCGACATGCGCATGCACAGCACCACCCAGGAGCGGCCCATCGATCGTTTCGCCAGAGAGCAGGACGAGCTGACACCCCTGCCCGAACAGCGTTTCGTTGGCACCAAGGCCTTGACTCGGAAGGTGAGCTGGGACTGCCTGGTGCCGTTCCGCGGCAACCGCTACTCGGTGCCGGCCATGTACGCCGGCAAGCTGGTGTGGCTGCTGCTGTCGCACGGCAGCTCGGTGGTCATCCTGAACAACCGGCGCGAGCTGCTGGTCGAGCACGCCATTGAGCCTGGCCGCGGTAAGACCATCATCCTGCCCGAACACTACGAGCCGCTGCGGCGCGGCACACCACGCACCTGGGTGGTCCTGGCCCAGCGATTCCTGGAACTGTTCCCCCACCATGCCGACTTCCTGGAAGGGCTGACGGCCCAGCACAAGCTCAATCACGTCGCCCACCTGCGTGGCGTCATGCAGCTGGCCAGCCTGTACAGCGACGCCAGCCTGTGCTGGGCGTTCGATGTCGCCGGGGAGTACAACACCTTCTCCCACACCTTCGTGCGTGGACTTTTGGAGAGTGGCGCCGCCCCGGCGCCAGCAGAGCCGGAGACGTCGGTCGTGGCGCTACCGGATACGAGCATCCGGACGGACCTTAAGCCCTACCAGCAGCTCCTCTGGGCGGCCGGCCAATGACCGCGCCCAGCGCTGCCCTGCAGGGTCAGTTGGTGAAGCTCGGCCTACACACTATGGCCGACCACTTCGAAGGTGAAGCCGACCGCGCGGCCAAGAGTGAGTCGGGTTACACCGCCTACCTGGCCCGCCTGGTTGAGCTCGAGCTGGCCAACAAGGCTGACCGGTCCATCAATGCCCGTATCGCCCGAGCGCGCTTCCCCATGCTGCGCACCCTGGAGGAGTTCGACTTCGCCTTCCAGCCGGGCCTGTCGGCGCCGCGCATCCAGGACTTGGCCGGGCTGGCCTTCCTCGACCAGGCGGCCAACGTCGTGTTCGTCGGCGGGCCCGGCGTGGGCAAAACGCACCTGGCCATCGCCCTTGGCCTGAAGGTCTGCGCCGCCCGCCGCAGCGTGTTGTTCATGGACGCCTCGCACCTTTTGGAGCAACTCGTGGCCGCCGAGGTGTCTCACACGCTGGGCAAGCTGTTGGAGCAGCTCAGCCGTGTGGACCTGCTCGTTGTGGATGAGCTCGGCTATCTACCGATGGACGGTCGGCGGGCTAACCTGTTCTTCCAGCTGGTGACGGTGCGTTACACCAAGGGCGCCATCTTGCTGACCAGCAACGTGCAGTTCGATGGCTGGGGCAAGCTCTTCGGCGACGACGTCCTGGCTTCGGCCATCCTCGACCGGCTGCTCCACGTCAGCCACATCTTCGCCATTAACGGCCCTAGCTACCGGCTCAAAGACAAGCTGCAGTCGTCTGGCGCTGGCCAGCAGCCGGCCGCATGACTATCATCTACCCTGCCCGCCCAGGGTGGTCAACTTTTCGCGCGCAAACCCGGTCAACTTTTCACGCGAAATCGACACCGCAGCACAAACAGCCGCCGCCGGCGCCGCCGCCGCTGCCGCTTGTGGCATCGCCTTGCCGCCCGGTGCCGCTAAGTCTTGCCGTTGCCGGCGCTCACGCACGCGCCGCAGGCGCAACTGGTGGATTCGGGACTTGGCCGCAAATTCAGTCGTGGCCCCGTTTCGTGCCGTAAATTCCGAGGGACGCCCGTCCGGATTTTGATGACCAGTGACGGCTGGCGACGTGGACGGTTCCACTCCTTCGAGTGCCCACGTCGCCAAAGAGATTGGTCGAAGAAAGCGGTCCAGGGAAAACAAGCGAACTCATTAGAACAACCGAACTATTCTTCATCGAGTGGAGTCTCCTCCTGGAATTCCGGGCTGGCGACGTGCTGAGTGCATCGCGTGCCGACGCCGCGTTGTAGCGGCTCGGCATGCGCATGTCTTACTCGGAGGACATCGAGACGGTTCAGCCTTGATCGTCATTGGCGAGCATCCGTTGCGGGCTCGGGCGGTTAACTCCCAGGCTCTGCTCGGGTCACAGCAGGCTTATTTGCTTGGCGTCGCGCATCAGGAATGTGCCGATGCGGCGATAGCCGCCTTGCAAGCCGGTAAAGTTGCCCTCGGTCGCGACTTGCCGTTGTTACAAGCGGTCGAGCTTGAGGAACTTGAGGAGCGACTGGACCTTCCGCCATCCGGTAAGTCCTGCGCATTTTGCTATACCGGCCGCCAATTGACTGACGAACATGTCTGGCCTCAGTGGCTATCACTTGCAATAGCGGAGACATTCAGAACGGATCCGGGCAGACGCTCCTTCGTAATGCATGGGCAGAACACGCGCAAAGCGCGGCGGGTAATTGAGGTGGTTGCACCGATCTGTCACGACTGCAATACCCGCTGGATGAGCACCCTCGAAACCGACGCGAAGTCGCTCGTGACCGACTTGGCGACGGGAAAGCCTCGTGAGCTTGACGCAGCAGATCAGCAGTTGCTGGCGACCTGGGCCGTGAAGACTGCCCTGATGTTCGACCTATCCTCTGGTCCCGAGGCCGTGGTTCCACTGGGCGCGTATCGCCACTTTGCGATGAAGCGGCGACCCCTCGACGGTATGTGGGTGATTGTTGGCGCGTGTGTTCCCACGCGACCAGCCACCGGGCAGCGGCAGCCAATCTGGATCGACATTCCGGAAACGGAGCACCCCAATGTTGTCGCTCTGACTCTGACTGCCGGTTGCCTGATGCTGCAAGTCATCGCCCACTTCGTGGTGTCCGGGACATTTCATGATAATCGCGAGCACTCACGAGCGACCGAACGAATCTGGCCTCCCGCTAAGCCGAAGATTTCGTGGCCTCCAGAGGAATGGTTTGATTGGCAGGCTGTCCAGGCTTATGCTGCAAGCTTCGAGAATCGGCCGGCCCGATAGGGGCGCAGACGTTGGTCGTCGATCATCGTCGTCGCCGTGCCACCTCCTCGTCGGCTGTCGCTTAAACCAAGCTCTTGCCGCTCAAATGGCGACAACGTGCGTTGAACTCGGATTACCGGCCGCGTGCGTCTGCCGTGAAGGACAAGTTGGCCGCAAATTCAGGAATGTCGCGACGTCTTGCCGGAAATTCCGACTTCGGTACGTACGTGCTTCCGGCGCGATGGCCAGTTCCGAACAAACCAATCCTCTAAGAAACCCGGCGCGATTCAGGTTGGAGCCGGTCGCCGGTTAAAGTAGCCGCACCCACGTGACCTTCCTAGAGTGTCTCCACGAGTTCACAGAGTTTCTGAACCAGTCGATGCTCATGCATGGCCTGACGCTTGCCGGCTTCCGACGGTTGTTAGAGGACGAACTTAAGCCAGACCCTCATCAACCTGGGCTTGAGGTCTTGCTTGGATTCGGCAAACCTGATGAGCCAACCTGGCGACGGTTCCGGCGGGAAGACTTATCAGCGTTCTTTGCACCGCACGGCCAAGCCCCAAGATATGTCGGGCAGCAATGGGTAATTCATGTCGACACAGCATGGCATTCGCATTACCGACCTTGTTTTGCAGAGACGATAGGCTCCACTCGCGCTGACGTCCAAGTCCCCCTGTTCAGCGACCTGCGATTGATACGAAATGACATCGTTCACGGTAAAGGCATAGCGACCGCTGCCCGAAGCGGCCGCTGCACGGTATTGACGGACTGGGTCGCGGTCGGCGAGCCAATCGTCGTTCTTGGAGAAAACGTTGCCAAATTCATCAGGCTCGCACCAAGCTCGCTTCGCCGAATCGCGCTAAGTAAGCAACCGAACGGTCGGGTATCTTGACGTCAACGAGTCCACGGGATCAACGAGATCATTCATGACTGGCGGGGCGTTCAGCTCTTGGCGCGCGTTTTGGCATTTCAGACGTGAAGTTGCCCGAGAGAGAAGGTTCATCCGGACCCCGTCGACCGAATTGTTTCTCGCTTCTGTAGCGGCGACGCTGCAATCACGAGTGCGCGAAATTCCGGTTGGTTGGCTGGCTTGGCGAGCGCAACTTGGAAACGATTGGCGGTATGAAGACTCGATCAGTGACGAGGTTCCGAGTGCCTATCCACCTCCGCGGATGAAACCTCTGACCGACCGAGCATACGAAGGACGCGCCAATCCGAAAGGAATCCCCTGTCTCTATCTAGCCACAAGTGAACTGACTGCCATATCAGAGGTCCGGCCATGGATTGGATCGTATGTGTCGGTGGGGCAATTCCGAACGACGAAGTCCGTGCGAGTGGTCGATTGCTCCCAGCACCAACCCCGCCATCCGGTGTTCTTCAAAGAGCCTGCCCCGCGGCAACGGGAACAAGCAGTGTGGGCGCACATTAACTCGGCGTTCGCTGAGCCAGTAACGAGAAGCGACGATACAGCGGAGTACGTCGCCACCCAGATATTGGCGGAGCTCTTTCGAGATCAGGGATACGACGGCGTCGCCTACAAGAGCGCGTTCGGGGAAGATGGCCACAATGTGGCGCTATTTGACATTGAATGCGCCCATCTATTGAACTGCACCTTGCACCAGGTTGACGGGGTGACCTGCCGCTACTCCCAAGCGGACAACACATATTTCGTCACCGCCGAGGGACTAGTCCGCAACGTTATTACAGCCGTGCTGCCGATGTCATCTGGCACGCAATGAGACTCGTTCCGGCTTTGGCACGATCGAGCAGTACTGCAGTCGGCGATTACGAGGACGAAGGGCACTATGACGCTTGACGAGGCTCGACGGAACATCCGAAGAGCGCTACCCGATCTCCGCGCGCCAGAGCCAAACGAGAAGTCCGGCGGAGCCGCGCATCCGCTGAATGCGAACTTTCCTATACCCGACGTGATCCTTGTCGGCCTCACGCAATTGTTAGATCTGAAACGGTTTGGTCCAGGTGAAAAGCTGCGATGGGGTGTTCGGGCCAACTTTCGGAACGAGCCCTTTACCGTCACGCTCGAGAAGTTTGGTCCGCGGCTTTATGTACGCCCGGAAGCGCGAACCACGGTTGAGCAATGCTTGCTCAAGGTTGCAAAGTTCGCCGAAATGTACCTCCAGGAGGTTGCTAACTCCCAGATCCATGCTGGACACGTGACGATCGAAAACCAATTTCGCTCTTTCGAGGGCCAGTATCGCTTCTTCAGGACGCGCGCTCGCCAGGCTTATCACGCACGACGCCCTTCAAAGGCCAAGGCTGAGTCCGACGGCTTCTCAGAAGTTGTCAAGAGCATCAACGCCTCTGCGAGACGCGAGATGCGTGGCAGCTACTACGCGACGGCGATGCTCGACGCGTATTTCAGCAAGCTGGAACACGTGCTTGTGCTCGTTCTACCGTTTCTTGCGTACGATGCAGGTCAAGGCCGGCTGGTAGATTTCGTCGCTTCTGACTGGGGAGACAAGTGGAAAGAAGTCTTTGGTGCGAAGAATCGTGAGGCGATGCGAGTCTACAACTCACTTCGTCAAGTCAAAGAGTCCATCAGAAACCCGGCCGCACACGGAGGATTTGCAAAGAAGGGAACATCCTTCTTCTTCCATGTCGACACTGTAGGCGCGCTCCCAGGCACGCTCTCGGAGCACAGCAAGACCGAAGTCCGCCTTCGTTTCCCAAAGCAGACGTTCGACGAGCTATGCGAAGTGCTGGACGGAGCGGACGACTTCATACGAAGATCAGCGACGACGAAATGTGGCTACGAGTGTGCCTACTGGGGATTGGATATGGCCTTCTCTTCCGACTTCATTGCGATGTGTCAAAAGGCCAGCCAGTCCGAAGATGACTTGCAACAGTTCATCGAGCACCAGAGTCACATGTGGGAAATGCACGCGAACATGGACTACTGAGACCGTCCTTCGCCCGGAGTTCTTGGACTAGACTGAATTGCCGCTCAAACGCGGTGCGCGCTCCGAGATCCTACTGACGTTGGATAATCAGGCCTCGTGTCGGCCCGACGTGAACGGCGCGGTCTAATCTACTCATTCCCCGTTGGGGAGCGTACCGATCGGCTGCGCTCTGATATTCAGTCCGCTGACCCTCCTCGCGCCGAATTCACAGAGACGTTTAGTACCCCGGATTGGCGTTTGCACCAGATACCGGCCGGGCTTCTCTGGTTTCCGATGGATCCGGAGTACCGTGATTCCGAGCAGCAAACGGGGCATAGCGATTTGGCCACCTGAAGTTGAACTCTGGCTCGCGCTGGCAAAACGCGGCGGGCCGAATGCAAGCTACCAGCGCAGACTAAGCTTTTCCAACTTCATTCCTCTGGCCGGAGAAGCGCCTCGGGAGTTGCTTCGCGGCTTGCTTTCCGACGAAGGCATTGACCAGCTTCTGCGGAGCGGGGGAACAGTTTCACCTTCTGCCTGGGCTGAGATCGTAAGACAGATTCGAATTCGCCATCCGCAGCAAGCCAACAGGATTGACCGCCTAATCGCGCGTGAATGAAATGCCACCGGCATTACCAGCGTCAGAGCTGGAGCAACTCGCGCGCGAGCGCGACGCTGTCGGCTTGGCAATGAAAGCCGCGGGAATCGATCGTGATCCATTGTTGGAGTGGGAAGCGTCACCGAGTCCCGCGCCCTTTCTGCGCGGGCTCCCTCACGTGCGCTTAAGCGAGGATCGAATGCTTGAACACGATGCACAAGTGTTCGGTGATTGGGCAAAAGGCGTGCACTTCCAGGGAGGGTGGATCGAATTCGGGAAAGACAATCATCGGCTGACAGTGATGAATGTCAACCGCGAAGGCGTGGAGCACGTGTTGGGAGTGGATCTTGTCTACTTTCACCACACATACCAGTCCTACGTTCTCGTTCAATACAAGCGTCTAGACCGAGACAGTGAAGGGCGCGCATGCTATTACCCTACTTCGGATAACCAGCTGCAAAAAGAGCTTTCGCTGATGCGCCAAATCCAATCCACAGCCGACGCAACTGTCGGTATTCCTGGAACGTATCGTCTACATTCTGGGCCGTGCTATCTCAAGCTCTGCCCTCCCGTAGTGTTGGACCCCTATTCAGCCGACCTGATTAAAGGCATGTACATTCCTCTTGATTATTGGGACCACTTGCTTAATTGCGATGCGACGCTGGGTTGTTGATTTCGCCGTAAAAGGGACCCAGTTTCCGCGGTAAAAGGGACCCACCCTCCGGCAACTCAAAGACCCTCATAGGAACCGACCTATGAGGAGACCGAAAGGAGTTGCTGAGCATGGAAGGGTGGACGACGATCCGGTACCTGCAGGCGCAGGGCAAGAGCATTCACGCCATCGCCAAAGAGATGGGGGTCACGCGTAAGGTGGTGCGGCGAGCGCTGCGCTCGGAAGAGCGACCGCGCTACGAGCGGGCCAAGCGAACGAACCCCAAGCTGGAACCGTACCTGGCCCAGATCCGGGAGCTGTACTTCACCAAGCACCTCATCGGCAGCCGCATCCTGCGCGAGCTTCGGGCGGTGGGCTACAGCGGCGGCGCGACGGCGCTGTACGACTACCTGCGCGGGCTACGGCAGCCACAGCTGTCCAGCAAAGTCACCATGCGGTTCGAGACCGAGCCTGGCCAGCAGGCGCAGTTCGACTGGTCGCCATACACCATCGAGCTGGGTGGAGAGCTGCGCCGGGTGGTGGTCTACGGCATGACCCTGGGCTATTCGCGGCGCAAGCACTACACCGCCAGCCTGGACGAACGACAGGGCTCCATCTTCGAAGCCATCGAGGAGTGCCTGTGGCACTTCGGTGGCGCCGCCAAGGAGCTGTTGGTCGACAATCCCAAAGCGTTCGTGCTCGACACCCGGCCAGCGCACTTCCGCTGGAACCCGCAGTTTCTGGAGTTGTGCGGCCATTACCGCATCAAGCCACGGGCCTGTATCCCCTACCGGCCCCGTACGAAGGGCAAGATCGAGCGACCGTTCTTCTACCTCGAACAGCAATTCATTCAAGGGCACCAGCTTCAAGAGCCTGGCCCACTTCCTCGAGGAACTGGCGATCTTCGAGCGCGACGACCTTGACCTGCGAGTGCACGAGACGACCCAGCAGCGACCTCTCGATCGCTTCCTGCTGGAGCAGCCACAGCTGACGCCGTTACCGGAGCGCCGCTTCGTGGGCACAACAGCCCTGACGCGCAAAGTGAGCTGGGACTGCCTGGTGCCCTACCTGGGCAATCGCTACTCCGTGCCGGCCGTGTACGCCGGCAAGATGGTCTGGCTGCTGGTGTCGCATGGCACGCACCTGGTCATCCTCAACAGCCGGCGCGAGATGCTGGCCGAGCACGAGCTCAACAGCGGCCATGGCCAGCTGGTCATGGTGGAAGAGCACTACGCGCCGTTGCGCCGGCGGGGCAGTCCGCGGACCTATGTCGTGCTGGCCGAAGCGTTCCTGGCGCGCTTTCCCCACCACGCCGATTTCCTCGAAGGGCTGACGGCCCAGTACAAGCTCAATCCGGTGGCGCCACTGCGAGCCGTCATGGAGCTGGCCACGCTCTACCCCGACCAGAGCCTGACCTGGGCGTTCAACGTGGCCGTGGAATACAACAGCTTCTCGCAGGCCTTCGTTCGCGGCGTGCTTGAGGGCGGCGCCGTCCCGCAGACGGCCGACGTCGTGCCGTCCAACCGTGGAGGGGTTCCGGACACCCGGGTTCAGGGCGACCTGCGCGTCTATCAGCAGGTGTTGGAGCTCGGCCGATGACCGCCGAGAGCAAAGTCCTGGAGGCGCAGCTGGAGAAGTTGGGTCTGCACAACATGGCCGCTCACTTTGAGGCCGAAGCCACCCGCGCCGCCAAGAGCGAGTCCAGCTACACCGCGTATCTGGCTCGCCTCGTCGAGGGGGAACTGGTAGACAAGACCGACCGCTCTGTGCACGCTCGGCTGGTGCGGGCACGCTTCCCCCTCGTGCGGACGCTGGAGGAGTTCGACTTTGCGTTCCAGCCTGGGCTGTCGGCTCCTCGTCTCCGCGAGCTGGCCAACCTCAGTTTCGTCGATGACGCGGCCAACGTCCTCATGATCGGTGGGCCGGGTGTAGGCAAGACGCATCTGGCGATTGCCCTGGGCCGGGTTGCCTGCGAGGCTCGCCGCAGCGTGCTGTTCATGCACGCGCCACAGCTGCTCGACCAGTTGGTGGCTGCTGAGGTGTCCCACACGCTCGGCAAGTTCCTCGACAAGCTAAGACGTCTCGACCTGCTCGTGGTCGACGAACTCGGCTATCTGCCCATGGACGCGCGCCGGGCCAACCTCTTCTTCCAGCTCGTCGCCATGCGCTACACCAAAGGCTCGCTGCTGGTCACCAGCAACGTCCAGTTCGACGGCTGGGGCAAGTTGTTCGGCGACGAAGTCATCGCCTCAGCGATCCTCGACCGGCTGCTCCACAGCAGCCATGTCTTTGCCATCAACGGCCCCAGCTACCGCCTCAAGGACAAGCTCGCCTCATCTCCACCGGCACCCTCCAGCTGACCGCACCACTATCATTTCGCTGCCGGCTGGGTGGGTCCCTTTTCAGGAGTAAACCTGGGTCCACTTTCACGCGGAATCTACAGGGTCCTAAGGGCGGCAGGGTCATAAGCTTCGAGAACGTAGAAAGATGGGTTACAGGTGGACTTTTTGTTCAGCTCCTAGGAGGCGGTTGGATCGGTTCACGGTCAACTTCCAGTGTCCAGGTCGGCGCCTTCATTAGGGCCGCTGTTGAAGGTAACCGTTCGGTGGTGCTCGCACGCACGAGCGACGTCTCATAAGCCAGCGCGTCGGCTGTCCGGGCAACATCAGCACACCAGCGGCAGGACCAGCATCACAGGATGCAGCAACGCCCCGCCCACCGCGCATCGCCACCACGACCGGCGGCGCAGACACCGACAAGCGGTGGGGGCGCGCGCCCACCCCCCCGACAGCCTCATTGGGGGCGGGAGGCCGCCGCAGCCCCGCTTCCGGCCGCACGTCTCCTCCGCCACCGGCGTCAGCTCCTCATCAGCACACCACCACCACCACCCATCCTGCTGCCGCCGCGGCGCCGCCGCCGCAGCCACCACGCGGCCGAAGCGAAGCCGCGTCCGCCGTGTCACTTGTATCAACTGCTGGCCGCTTGGCCGGCCCGAGCGTGGCCGCTCGGTGAGCTCAGATAAGCAGGTCTGGCGACCCACGTGAACGACAATTTGGCCGCGAATTCACGAACGCAAAAGAAATGTTGCCGAAAGGCGCCATCTCTGGTCGTGTATCGCGATTAGCAGCGCGGACGCGTTGACCAACAACCCCGAGCGACAACTGCCGAAGCTTTCCTGATGCTCCGTGTCATCCACTGGGGAGCAACCCTCAGACTCCACAGCCTCCAGAATTTTTCGGTGGGGTTCACGCCTTCGATTTGGTCGGCGTCGCCGCCGGGTTCGCCCGATTCGTCGGCTGAGCGTCCAGGGGCCCGTCTATGCCACGGGTATGCAGAATTTCCAATATTTCCGTGTGCTTGGCTTGGCCCTCCTTTAACAGTGCCAACACGGCGGACTGCTCCTGCTGCAGCTTGAGCAGCAGCCCAATCTCGGCGTCATCCCGTTCCGCGAGAGCGCGATCTTTGGCTGCTTGCCGGTTGCCTGCCAACAGCAGAATCGGCCCGGTATACGCCGCCTGGACGCTGAACATCAGGTTCAGCAGGATGAATGGATACGGGTCCCATTGCAGAGCCAGCCCTGCGACATTCACGATGACCCAGATGATCACCAGCCCCGTCTGGATGATGATGAACTTCCAGCTGCCAATGCCAGTGGACGCCCGATCGGCGATTCGTTCCCCCTTCGTCCGGGGGGCGTACATGCGTACTCGCGTCGGCGCGTCGGTATAGTCTAGCGTCGGGTCTGGTGGCTGCTGGCCTGCGTTGGGCACTACCGAAGTGTCGCGGGGGCAGGTTGCTATGTCATGAGTCTTTACTCACACGGCCGGCAGTGGGAGCCGAAGGGCAACGAAAGGCCATGAAGTAATCGAAATCCAGAGTTCTCGGCCCCAGCACGATGAACGTCTCGTCATGACGTGAGGCCCGCGCCTCGTCACTATCCGTCCATAGCCAGCCTGAGCATGACCTCGCTCGACAGCGCTCGAGATCCAAATATTCATTTGCCCAATTCCTACCGCGAGCTCAAGGCTGCCATTCGCGCACGCGGCTTTCTAGACAAGCAACCCTTTTACTACGCGTTGATGATGCTGACGCTTGCGAGCTTGCTTGGCTGTGGCATAACGTCTCTCTCTATGGCCTCAACATTGCAAATGCAATTGGCCAACGCGGTCCTGTTGGCGTTCGTCTTCGGGCAGCTGGGCTTGCTTGGTCATGACGCAGGCCACAACCAGGTGTTTGCCTGCCGCCGCTGGAACACGATCTTGGGACGAGTCTGCGGCAATCTGCTCCTCGGGATGGGGCTGGATTGGTGGCGAGAGCATCACAACGCACACCATGCCTGGCCAAACCAGGAAGGTCGCGACCCGGATGCCGACCTGGGGGTTCTGGCCCTAAGCCCGGAGCAAGCCCGCCGGCGGCGCGGCTTCGAACGCTGGTGCAGCCGCCGGCAGCTGTTTCTGACGCCGTTGTTTGCGAGTCTCCAAGTCTTTGAGTTGCACCGCTACACTATCGGCTTCCTGGCAAAGCGGCGCTCTAAATCTTCCTACCTGGAGGCGTTCCTGGTCGCGGCGCATTTCACCTTGTATCTGGCGCTGCTGGTCGTGTCACTCGGCATTGCTCGCGGTCTGCTCTTTGCCTTCGTTCAGCGCGTCGTCTGCGGTTGGTACCTGAACGTGATCTTTGGAACGAACCACACCGGCATGCTGCTCCTGGCAGAGACAGAAGAGATGGATTTTGTGCGACAACAGGTGACCACCTCACGCAACGTCCGGGTGCTTCCGGGGCTCGCCTTCCTCTTCGGTGGGCTGGACCTCCAAATCGAGCATCATCTCTTTCCGACGATGCCCCGCAATCAATTGCGGAAGGCACAGCCACTGGTCAAGGCGTTTTGTCTGCGCAAGGGCTTGTCGTACCGGGAATCCAGCTTCGCTGCCACCTATCTGGAAATCTTCCGGCACATGTGGCGCATCAGCCGCCTCGTCCCAACCAGTTAACCCGCATCCCTAAGAAGGGGCGGCTCCGCGTGGAGCGGGGAGGCAGCATACTCCTGAAGCAGACGATTCGCCTCTCGCAGGCGGCGGCTGAGCTCAAGGAGCAGGTTCTGAAGGGCTTGACGGTGCTCGCCGAGGAAATCGAGAAAGTCAGCCCGCGATAAGACCAAGACATGAGACGCTTGACTCGATGTCGCATTGGCGGATCGGAGCTGGCCATCAATGAGCGCCAGCTCGCCGAAGAAATTCGACGGCCCGAGCGTGGCCACAACAATCTGGCCGCCGTTCGGTGCGGGGAGACTGATCGTGACCTCGCCCGAGATGATGAAGTACATCGTTTCTCCAGGCTCACCCAGCGCGCATATCACCTCGCCCGCGGCGCACTCTCTTTCCTGCAGGCAAGCCCCGAGTGGACCGAGCGCCTGCTTACCCATGCCCGAAAAGAGCGGCACACCCTCAAGGAGCGCAAGACGCTCGACAACCGAAGACGGTTGTTGTGGTTTCACTACGGTCCTGCGTCAGCTGCCGGCGGCGGGGACGGTGCCGTTGCCAGCCTTGCCACTAGGAACGGGCACCACTTCGCCCTCCCCGCCAAAGCGCTTCACCGCGTTGAGGAAGGGTTCGATGATGTCGATGGGCAGCGGGAAGATAATCGTTGAGTTCTTCTCCACAGCAATCTCGGTCAGGGTCTGCAAGTAGCGCAGCTGGAGCGCGCTTTCCTGGGCCGCGATGACATGCGCCGCGGCGGCGAGCTGCTGGGAGGCCTGGAACTCGCCCTCGGCCGCGATGATCTTGGCCCGTTTCTCACGCTCTGCCTCGGCCTGTCGGGCCATGGCGCGCTGCATGGTTGGTGGCAGCTCCACATCCTTGATCTCGACCACGCCAACCTTTATGCCCCACGGCTCGGTTGATTCGTCGATGATCTTCTGGATTTGCTGGTTTAGCTGCTCCCGGTTGCTCAGCAAGTGGTCCAGGTCGGCCTGGCCTAGGGCGCTGCGCAGGGTCGTCTGGGAAATTTGCGATGTCGCTCTCAGGTAGTCCGCCACTTTGGTCACGGCGTCGTTGGGGTTCACCACACGGAAGAACACCACGGCAGTGACTTTCACGGTCACGTTGTCACGAGTAATCACCTCCTGCGGCGGGACCTCGTGGGTGACGGTCCGCAGGTCGATGCGCTGCATCTTGTCGATGATGGGCACGATGAAAAACAGGCCGGGTCCTTTGGCACCCTGGATGCGCCCCAGGCGGAAGATGACGCCCCGTTCGTACTCCTGAACGATCTTGACGGCGGACGCCGCGAACAGCAGCATGATGATGACAACGGCGATAGCAAAGTACATATAAGTGCACTCTCACGTGTGCGCCGGCGTATGTCATGAGCAGACCGTCATGACATAGTGGCAGGCAGGTCTCAGAATGGCGCCACGGGCCGCAGTGGATCGATCGCAAACCAGTCACGAAACATTGCCAGGCTCCCGGAAATTGACGTGGCGATATCGCCACGACCTTGAAGTTTTGAAACCGTCGACCCCAGCGCCGAAAGTTTGTCCCCGATGCGGGGGCCACTTGTACAGCGATATGTCCGACGATGCGCTCACCCTGACATGCCTTTCGTGTGGACACAGCGTTTACCCGTGAGCACGGGGTCGAACAACTCAATGGAACAGCTAAGGCGTCAGGGGCACAGTAGCGGACAATGCCAAAGGCAAATTCGACGAAGGAGTGGGTGCTTCCACAGGTACCCGAGCAAAAAAGGTCAGTGGCAACTTGCGGAGCGTGAAGCGCGGACTGAAAAGCAAAGCCGACCGAGTCCGCGACAAGGCGCACTTCACCACCGACTAACGCAACCGCAAATCCAGCCTGGATGTGAATTCATGCCAAAGAATCACGCATGAGCTGGCGGAAAAACCGCTTCAGCCGCCGCCTTGCCGATGACATCTTGGACTTACCGTGGCGCGTTCCGGCCCGAGAGCTGGGCGTCACGCTGCTCCGATCGCTGGATGAACCAGGTGGCTTACGCCGGATACTCGACGAACACCGTGTTTTCGCGCTACCGGAGCTCGCTCACGAGATCGATGCGCGCCTGGCACACGAGGATCACGTGCGGGAAGAAGATTTGCCCGTTCGTCTCGAGCCCTATCTACGGGAGCTGCAGGAGCGCGAACCGCTGGAGTACGGCACAATCCTCGCCGGCTGCGCAGCATACCTTCTTAGTCAGCGCGTTCGTTCATGCCAAGCGAGCATGCGGGCGGTGGAGCTACGGGAACTCGCCGAGAGGCTGCGGACCGCGGGCCAAGGAACCACCTGTCAGCAGCCCTCCAAAGCACCCGGGCGCATTGCGGCCGATCTGGCGGGCTAGGTGACAAATCGGGGGCGAAAGGTCAAGAATTAGCCTGCCGAATCGGGCCGATCGGCAATCATGGGCCAAGGCTCGTCAGGTGGCCCCTTCAGTACATCACGCAAAGAGCCGTCGAGGATGGAAGCCTGTTTAGCGAATTCTTCACAGTGAGGACGGCAGATGGGACGGCCATTGAGCACCAGCACGGCCTGGGCGTCACAGTCCGGAACGGTACAAACGATATCGGCCATCTAGGCTCCTCCTGCGCGGCATCGAACACGTGATCGGGTGCCCACGAGGGCCCAGCTCCCCTGGCACCAACTCGGGCGGCCGACAACCCTCAGCCTCCTTGCGACCCTGCCGCCAACTGCTGGCGCGCCCACTCCTCATCCTGCTGGTCCTCGGAAGCGGTGCGGTCCACCGACTTTGGTGCTGTGGAAGTTTTCTGGGATTGTGGGACCGCTCGGGACTGCTCTACCGGCTCGCTGTCGGGCTGCCGGGCGGTCAACCGTCCTCGCCGCCTGCGCTGATACCAGAGGACGCAAAAAGTGAGCAGCACCGCCAGAACGAGAATTCCCATCGTCGAGTAGCTCATGAGACGTCGGCCTGACCAGATCTCTCAACGGTGCCAGTGCTCCAGTGTCTGAGGAGTTGCCCGTTGCCGTCCCACGCGCGGTATTCGGCTGAAACCTCGTGCGCCGCCACGAGGGCGCCTCGCCTTCGTACCCTGGTCCGAGCGAGGCGCTCGTACTCTAAGACGTGCGACGGTTCCAGCCCCTGGTCGCGGAAGATGCCGTCTTCGTCATCTGACCACCCTGAAGGGCCCGAATTGACCACTGGCGACGACGGGTGCGTGATGTCTTCCATGACCAGCCCGTTCAAAAACTTCTTGCCTGCTGGCAGCCAGGCGTCTGGGAAGACACCCTCAATTACGTGTGCCATAAGCGTTTGCTCCTCGTCAGCGGAATCTCTTGTGTCCCACCAGCGTGACGGGTGGCACTCGCCTAGTCATGAGCGTTTCATCATCGGGCCACGGCGGCGGCGCTCCGCTGGAGTCTGAATGGCCTTGCATCCCTACAGCCCTCCGTAGCCGAGCTCCAGCTTGGCGTCCTCGGACATCATGTGCGGTCCCCAGGGTGGCGCCCAGACAATGTCGACGTCGACCTGCTTGACGTTGTCGAGTGGACCAACGGCATCCTGCACCATCTCGCCCACCATGGGCCCGATGGGACAGCCGGGGGAGGTAAGGGTCATGGTCACTTTCACATTGCCCTCGTCATCGACATCTGCGCCATAAACCAGGCCCAGGTCGACGACATTGACAAACAGCTCCGGGTCGATGACCTGCTTCAGGGCTTCCATAACCTCGTCCTTCGTAGCCATGGTTAGCCGACCGAGCCAGCCATCTCGAGCTGGACGAGGCGGTTCAGCTCGACCGCATACTCCATCGGCAGCTCCTTGGCGATCGGCTCGATGAAGCCGTTGACGATCATGTTCGTGGCTTCCACCTCGTTGAGGCCGCGGCTCATCAGGTAGAACAGCTGCTCATCGCCCACTTTGGACACCGTGGCTTCGTGGCCGATGTCGACCTGTTCGTCCTCGATGTCCATGTAGGGATAGGTGTCGGACTGCGACTCGTCGTCCATCAGCAAGGCGTCGCAGCGGACCTTCGACTTGACGTCGTGCGCACCGTTGTAGACCTTGACCAGGCCGCGGTAGGTGGTGCGGCCGCCGCCTTTGGCGATCGACTTGGAGGTGATGATCGACGTGGTGTTCGGTGCGACGTGGACCATCTTGGCGCCGGCATCCTGGTGCTGGCCGGCGCCGGCCATGGCGACCGACAGGACTTCGCCGTGGGCGCCGGGCTCCATCAGGTAGACCGCCGGGTACTTCATGGTCAGCTTGGAGCCGAGGTTGCAGTCCACCCACTCGACGGTGGCGTCGCGATACGCCATGGCCCGCTTGGTCACGAGGTTGTAGACGTTGTTGGACCAGTTCTGGATGGTCGTGTAGCGGATGCGCGCGCCTTCCAGGGCGATCAGCTCGACCACCGCGCTGTGCAGCGAATCGGTGGTCCAGATGGGCGCCGTACAGCCCTCCACGTAGTGGACGAAGCTGCCCGGTTCAGCCACGATCAGGGTGCGCTCGAACTGGCCCATGTTTTCGGCGTTGATGCGGAAGTAGGCCTGCAGCGGAATCTCGACCTTGACGCCGGGCGGCACCCACACGAACGAGCCGCCCGACCACACCGCGCTGTTCAGCGCGGCGAACTTGTTGTCGTTGGGCGGGATGACCGTGCCGAAGTACTTCTTGACCAGGTCGCCGTGCTCGCGCAGACCGGTGTCCATGTCGGTGAACACCACGCCCAGTTTCTCGAGGTCCTCGCGGATGGAGTGGTACACCACCTCAGACTCGTACTGGGCCGACACGCCGGCTAGGAACTTCCGCTCGGCCTCGGGGATCCCGAGCTTGTCGAACGTCTCTTTGATGTACTCCGGGACATCGCCCCAGGTCTTCCCCTGCTCGGCGGCCGGCTTGATGTAGTAGAAGATGTTGTCGAAGTCGATCTCCTCCAGGTCGCCGCCCCATTTCGGCATTGGCCGGTTGAGGAAGTGCCTGTAGGCGCGCAGGCGGAACTTCGTCATCCACTCCGGCTCGTTCTTGTGACCCGAAATGTCCCGCACAACCTGCTCTTTGATGCCCCGCTGCGACTTGAAGACGTAGTTCTCCTCATCGTGGAAGCCGAACTTGTAGTCAGTGCCGCTCTGAAGTTGTGTCGTTGCTACTGCCATGACCGTTGTGCGGCGCCTATGAGCGAAGCGGCTGGCGATTGGTCGTTGCGACCCGCAGCCATTGGCGAGGTGCCACCGTCTCATGGGACACGTGATCCAACTGGAATCCGCGACACGTGCAGAACGCGCACGCTGGACTCAGGCTGTGAGCCCCATCGCTGTGGCCGCACGTACATTTGGGGATTGAGATACTGGGCATGATTGCCCTCCTAAATGCGCAGCATGGCGCAGGTTGGTGGATTTACATAATGACGGTTGGGATAGACCGGTAGGAGTCTGGTCGTTACCGGCATTCAGTTGGCAGGGCGCTGGGTGGAAGCCTCGGTCGTGCTTGCAGGCCCATCGCCGCGTGCCTCCGAGACCTTGTCCTCAACAGCGCTGATCGTCTCCCGAGCCTTTTGGACTGCCGTATCCAGTGCCTCGTGAGCGGTGCCTGTGGCGCTATGAATCGCCCCCTGTGCTTTGACTGCGGCGGTGCCAATCGCTCCTTGCGCGGCGGCGACCGCGCTGTCGGCTACGTCAGCAGCCTGGCCAACCCCCCGGCCCTTGGCCGAGCGCACAGCATCACTCGCATGGTCGACGATGCGTTGGCGCTGTCGCTCGAGTTCCGCCAGCGTGCTCGCCGTCACCGGATGACTGCGCAGCTTGCGATATCCCCACCAGCCCGTTCCGCACGCCAGGAGAAAAAGGACTAGTCGCTTCATATTTTTGATGCTCCTTTGAGAGCACAGCCCATCCCTTCGCGGAGTGAGCCGTGCACACATATCAGTGTTACGAGCTTGAGCCGGCCTGTCATGAAGACTTCCTCACGCAGCCATTAACGACCAAGGTTGGATTGATGCGGGAATATCGCTAGCCTGGTAGACCGCCCGGGCCGACACCTGCGACCTCCAGCCAGCCGTAGTTGCCGCTGATGGGGTCGTAGACGAAGACCCGGCTCCCGACTTGCGGTCCAACCACGGTGAATGTCGTAAACTGCGGCCCCGCTACGCCAAAGTCCGAGGCATTGACCGCCCAACTCGAGAAGATGTGCGCGTTCGGGTCGAAGTTCTGCACCGCGGCAGGAATCATCACCGCCGGCAGGATAAGTGTGCCCTCCAGGGAACTGATTGGCAGGTGCAAGCTCAGATTGCCGGTCGCAGGGTTGAAATCGGCGGCTGGCCGCACGTAGCCGAGGAATGCACCCTGGTCATACACGGCCTGGAGCCAGACAAAGATGCCACCAGGACTCTGTGCCGTGGACGGCGACACGATGGGCAATGCGAGGTCCACCAACGCAAGCGCCGCTAGGTTGGCTGGCACAGCCGACGTACTGCCGTCCGCGGCTCTTATGAAAATGTTCACGTAAATCGGCCCGCCGAGCGGCACGACGTCGCCGCCGCCAACGCTCATGGCCGATGCATTGGGCAAGGCCGGCGCTGAGTCGAACGCGATGTCGAGTGAGGACCCGGCGGGCAGTTGGGCTTGGATGGCGCCGACTGATGCCGCGCTGAACGAAATCGTCACCGGCTGCCCGTTGGCCAATGTCTCAGACACGGATCCTCCGCCCGCTGGCACGGCGGTAGTGGTGCCGCCAGCTGGGGCAGGTCCCGACACGGCCGCGGTGGATGGGAGGCTCGCCGCCGTCACGGTGTACGTCGCCCCCGCGTCCGTGGCGCCGGTGGTGGCCGTCACCGGCTGGCTGCCGAGACTGGATGCGGGAATGGTGTAGGAGCAATTGAAGGCGCCGCTGGCACTGGAGACGCAGGGGCTATCGAGCGACACCCTCGATTGCCCGAAGGTCAGGGTGACGCCTGAATTGGCTTCGAAGCCGGCGCCGGTGACGGTGCCCGAGCTCCCGCTCACGCCCGAGTTCGGGCTGAGGCTGATGTTCTGACTACCCGGGATCGGCGTCGGCGCTACCGGCGTGTCGGTTGCAGTCGGCGTGCTGGTCGGCGGGACCGGGGTATCGGTCGGCGTCGGGGTGCTGGTTGGCGGCACCGGCGTATCGGTCGGCGTTGGCGTGTTCGTC